>Ga0123340_1001793_pt1 | contig 18482 bp, 17 predicted proteins | sample SirMexnodulemix_FD_89961 | JGI IMG/M metagenome (GOLD analysis project Ga0123340, IMG submission 89961) | Root nodule microbial communities of legume samples collected from Mexico - Siratro Mexico nodule mix | ecosystem: Host-associated > Plants > Roots > Nodule | place: Mexico: Nepantla... | reverse complement strand
GTGAACTACTCTGGCTGAAAATCATCTTGGAAGACTTAAGGATAAAATCGGATGACCCAATGAGACTTTATTGTGATAACAAATCTGCTATTAGTATAGCTCATAATCCAGTGCAACATGATATAACCAAACATATTGAGGTTGACAGACATTTTATCAAAGAAAAGTTAGACAGTGGTTTGATCTGCACTATATTTTCCCTCACAAGACAACCATGCAGATATTCTAACAAAGGGGCTAAACAACAACTACTTTGAGAGTATTGTTTCCAAGTTGGGAATGGAAAATACCTATTCACCAGCTTGAGAGGAAGTGTTAGAATCTGTTTTTATTAGTTGTATTATTCGTGTTTTATTATTTCCTTATTTAGCATACTATAATTATAGTGAATGATGGTATCCCACAATCATAGGGATTTGGGTGACTAGGTGGTATTATTATACTTCCTAAAATAGCTTTTTAGCCTTGTATATATGAATTGTAATCTCAGCATGATATGAATAAGAGTGATATTTTTTCTACCCTAAATTATAACACAATTACAACAAAAACCACTTGACATAACAAGCCAAAGATATTGATCAAGCCTGATGGAAGCAAATTGATGCCTCTCTGTAGTGTTGGTTGGTTCTCCATTGATGGCAAACTGCAGCCCCAATATCAAGCTTTTACTACCTATTAGCCAAGAGACTTTATTCCAATGATGTTCATTTGTCTCTACAACGTTGTCTCCAACCTTAATTTTGTAAAGCTTGAAGACCATGATATACAAACTTATCTTGGTAAGCTCTTAATTGCTGAATTTGATGCCCTCATGTCTTTCACTAATAATGCACACAGACATGCTGAACGTGGAAATTTTTATGGTTCTTGCAGTACCTGGACTTCCTCCTGAGTTTGACTTTGTTTTTAATGAAATATTAAGGCAGTCTCTTGAACTTTCAACAAATTCATTTGCCTTTTACTTGTATTCCACCTAATCAAGGTGGACGGAGTGGAAATCTTAGTCGCTATCGTGGTTAATGTCCTCATTGCAACTATTGCTTGAGGCTGAATGTTGTACAAAGGTTCGACAACAACCCAAGACGGCTAACATTGCTCAGGTCGTTTCTCTAAGAGCATCTAATGAGGTTTCAATTCCCGTTGATGCTAATAATGAGTATCTTTACTACAAGGCAGCCATGCAACATACACAACCTGCACTAACATTGCTTAGTCTGATAATCCTTTAGTCTTTGTTTCTTAGTCCTCCTCCCTTAGACCTTGGATTCTTGACTCCAGTTCCTCTAATCATACGTATGGTAACAAGTCCCTTTTCTCTCATTATCTTATTTTGATTCTTTACCCTCTGTTGCCATGCCAAATGGCTCTCAAATAGAAGTTCATGGCATTGGTCAAACACAATCCATTCCTAATCTTACCTTAGATTTTGTGCTTTATATTCTTGAGTGTCCTTTAAATTTAATCTCCAATAGCAAACAACAACCAAAATTACTTGGCTTATTTTGTTAATAATTTTTTTCTTGTCCAAGATTGGCATACCTGACAAACATTGGAGCACGAGATGAGTCTCAAGGAATATACAATCAGTTGCTTTTATCTCCACTGAGTCTTAAGCCCCTGAGCATCAACGATTAAGTCATTCTAGTATTACCATAAGGCCTCTTATGGTTCCAAGTGTTTCTTACCGTTCCTCTTTTCAATGCAAGTTGTCAGTTAAGAAAACACACTCACATGGTCCTCGAGTTAATAAAGGTGCTTCGTCCCCTTTTGACTTGGTTCATTCGATATTTAGGTCCTAGTTGTGTCAGTTCAACTTTGGGTTTAAATTACTTCATTACTTCCATTGATGATTTTTCCTAATGTACTAGGTTATTCTAAGTGAAAAATCATTCTAATGTTTTTTTTATATTCCAAAGTTTCTCATCTAAAATTCAAAATCAATTTGGCACCTTTATTAAAATTTACAAACTGATAATGTCCGTTAACATGTTGTAACAGTATTCCTAGTAATCACACACCAGTAAGGATAACAGTAATAGAACAACAGAAGAATAGGGAAGAAATATAGGAATGTAAGCAAAGAAATGAGACATGAAACTGCAGAAAGAAGATATATCAATGTATAAACCCTTAATCTGCAGTAGTGTAATTCTGTATATAAAAGTTTGAACTAATAAGGAAGATACAGTAAAAGATATTTGGCATTCGAGAGGCCAATACTCTCTTCTAATTTCTCACTTTCCTCACTTTCCTCCCTTTTTTCCCCATCCCCTCTCCAGCCCCTCAGCACTACCTTTTTATCCAATTTTCATTTTCTCTCTCCTGTAACTAACTCCTAAAATTATAATTCTTGTCGACGACACGTTTGTGAGGCCAAAAGACATTACAAGAAATTCATAATGCCCTTCATGCGTTCGAAAAGCAGTTTTGTGTATGTCTTCATCTCGCATGCGAATTTGGTGGTACCCCGATTTTAAATCCAATTTAGAAAAAACTGTTGCATCTCCAAGCTCATCTAGTAGTTCCTCAATCAATGGGATAGGAAATTTGTTAGGGATGGTAATCTTGTTGAGGGCACGGTAATCAACACAAAAACGCCATCCACCATCTTTTTTCTTGACTAATATCACAGGACTTGAAAAGGGGTTGGTGCTTGGCCTGATAATCCCAATTTGCAGCATCTCTTCAATAATTTTTTCCATCTCAGCCTTCTGATAATGTGGGTATCGATAAGGTCTGATGTTGGGAATATCAGCCTTCTCTTTCAGCATAATGGCATGGTCATGTGATCTTGGTAGGGGAAGTCCAGAGGGAGCTTGGAAAACGTCATCCAAACTGCTATAAAATTGTCATGGTTTCTATAGAGATAGGTTGTTGAGCTTCTGGTGCATCAGAACAAAATAAAGGAGTCACCAGAAATCCCTCTTGATCATTCTTCAAAGCATTAAGAGTTATTTTTCCACTGGCGTGACTTCTACCAAGGTTTGGGTCCCCCTTTAAAGTGACTTTGTGACCATCTAGTATCCAACTAAGAGATAAACTCTGATAGTCACCTTCAAATTTTCCCAGGCTAGCAACTCATCCTGCTCCTAACACCACCTCTGATCGTCCCAACTCCATCACCAAAAAGTTCTCCACAATTGTGATTCCCTGAAGCAGAATCTTGACCCCCTCACAACCACCTAAGCCATGCTAATAGCACCATTACCCACCTCAACACGAAAAGGGGGAAGCGGCAATAGCGGAATATCCAAGGCAGTGACAAGAGTAGAAGAGAGAAAATTCGCCTCAGCCCCAGAATCCACTAACACAATAACTTCTCGACCATTAATTATACCTCGTGCCTTTAAAGTGTGGTGCGAAGTTAAGCCCCAGTAGCTGAAGGCAGAGAGAGATGAAGAGAAAGAGCGTTGAGGGTTATATTTTCATCTTCCCTGTGAGTTTTCTGCATCCTCATTGGGAATTGCTTCATCCTCACCAAGAAGTACCAACCGTTGGTTGCAGAATTTTCAAGCGTGGCTTCGATTCCACTTGTCACCACAACGAAAGCAAAGTCCTCTTCGTTCGTTCGAAATCTACCAAGAGTGTTACTTTGAGCCGCTTGTGTTTGCATTAGTGGGTGGGCTGGATTCTACCTGAACATCTCCTTTAATGAAAGAATTGTGATTGGGCTTACTAACGTCTTTGGTAAGGTTTTGCAAATTGGGCCTGGCCCAATTGTAGGTTCGAGACCCACCCCAACCTAGACGAGAATTAGAATCACCACTCATCCCCCATGGTTGAGCTCCTTCTTCCTTCCATGCAAGATTCCGCGCTTCCAACACCATAGCTCTATCCATCATCCCTTGCAAATTCTCAAATTCATCAACTGCAATTTCCAATTTAATCGTCGGTTTAAGACCCTCATGAAACTGGCAAAGGAGAGTGTCATTGCCCAAATGCCGGTGAGATCGCGCCGCCAACTCAAAATCTCGGCGATATTCCATCACTAATCCCGTTTGCTTCACCTTTAATAAAGGGGCTAAGGGATTCGAGGTCATCCCGGGTTCGAAGAGTTTCAATAGATCTTGCTTGAAACGGAGCCAAGTATGGAAAGTGGATTGAGATTCCCACCATTCGAACCACGTTAGAGCCTCGCCATGAAGTGCGAGGACAACATACTCCGACTTCTCACCCACCGGAATACTAGAGACTCGAAAATACCAATCAATCCGAACCAACCAGCCGCTCGTGTCCGTACCATCAAACGGAGGAATCTCTATTCTTCGATTGAAGTCGCTCTTGTGCAAAAGAGGATCGTGAGTACGTTCGCCACTTGTCAATGCGGGAAGTACCCTCGTCACCGTCAATCTCCACACGAGGCTGCCGCACCATCAGTTCATCCATGCGTTTCAACATTGCTTCCATGAAACGACCTTGTTCCGCTCGAAACTCAGCCATCTGTCGTTCTAAATTGTCTATGCGTTCTTCCATGGCTGCAACGGAACAGGTAGTGACCATTCACAGGAGCAAGCCCAAGATCGAAAATCTGATACCAATTGTAACGGTATTCCTAGTGCTCACACACCAGTAAGGATAACAGTAATAGAACAGCAATAGAATAGGGAAGAAATATAGGAATGTAAGCAAAGAAATGAGACATGAAACTGCAGAAAGAAGATATATCAGTGTGATAAGCCCTTAATCTGCAGTAGTGTAATTCTGTATATAAAAGTTTGAACTAATAAGAAAGATACAGTAAAAGATATTTGGCATTCGAGAGGCCAATACTCTCCTCTAATTTCTCACTTTCCTCCCTGTTTTCCCCATCCCCTCTCCAGCCCCTCAATACTACCTTTTTATCCAATTTTCATTTTCTCTCTCCTGTAACTAACTCCTAAAATTATAATTCTTGTTCACTACTTAGTTATTCTTCTTCTCTCGTTTTACGCGTATTTGAATGGTAACCTTTCCATATTGCCTTGTTTCATTTTGGTTGTGGGGGTTTGTTACACATATGTCTTCCAATTTTAGTCTTTTTTTGAATTCACGAGGTATTCTTCTTAAACAAGTTGTTCTCACACACCAGAACAGTAAGGTATCACCAAAAGAAAGAACTAGAACTTGGTTGACATTGCCCTTACCTTCTTCACCATAATGTTCGTCCTCACTTATAAGGAGATGCAATTCTCACATGTTATCTAATCCGTTGAATGTCTTCCTATGTACCTAATGATCAGGTTCCTTACTTTATTATATCCCACGAAAGACCTTTACTCCTTTCCTCCAGTGTCTTTGGTTGCACATGCTTTGCTCATGACCTTACCCCAGGTAAAGATAAACTTTCTGTTAAAAATCTCAAGTGTATTTCTTTTATTACTCCTACCTTTAGATGGGTTATCATTGTTTTTGTCCTCAACTCCAACAATATTATCTTTGCTAAGGTCACCTTTTTTAGACTACTCTCTTCTCCATTTTTATTATATTAGATGCCAATTTCGCAACAAACTCTTCGAACATCTTGCCTAATCCGACTTAAATAATTGCTTCTTCATCTCCATTCCTCCAATACCAAATACAGTCTCAAAACCCAGTTATGAATCACTCAAATGATCCTCAACTATCATCTTCTACTCAAACTATCCCTACACCCACACCTCCTGCACCTGAACTCCATATTGCAATACGAAAAGTATTTCTTCCTCTCATAATTTTAAACCTCTCTATGCCTTTATCATTGATTATGATTGTTTGTCTCTACCCTATTTCTCCATTGTTTCTACTTTGGATTCTATGTCTATTCTTAAGACTACAAGACAAGCAACGGTTGATCCCGAATAGCAGCGGCCAATAGTAGAGGAGATGGTCGCTTAACATTCCAGTGGCACCTGGAAACTTGTTCCTTTACCTCCCAGCAAGAAAACTATTGGTTGTCGTTACGTTTATACAGTGAAAATTGGAACTAATGGTCATGTTGATTGGTTAAAAGGTTGTTTGGTCTCCAAAATATATACATAGAGTTTTGGTCTAGATTATGGGGATACTTTCTCCCCTGTCGCCAAAATAACTTATGTTCGTCTCTTTCTGGGTACGGCTATTATTCATTATTGGCCTCTTCATTAGTACGATGTTAAAAATGTCTTAATTGCAGGAAGAAGTTTATATGGATCAACCCCCTAGTTACTACTTCTAGTGTTTCAAGTCTTGTTTGTAAGCTTCATTAGTCCCTATATGTATTGAACCAATCTCCTTGGGTATGGATTAGTTGTTTTAGTTTTGCCTTCATACAGTTTGGCATGAATAGGAGTGCGGCTGGTCATTCTGTCTTCTTCTCTCATTCTCCTTCTGGTAAGTGCATTTATCTTGTGTATGTTAATGACATTGTCATCACTGGTAATGATGAGACTAAAATTAGGCATTGAAGTTGTCCAATCTTCTTCTAGCATTGTCATTAATCAACATAAATATGCAATGGACATTCTTACTGAAACTGGAATGCTTGACTATCTTCCTTGTGATACTTTTTATGGATTCCAATATCAAGCTTCTTCCGTGTCAAGGGAAGCCATTGAAATACATAGAAAGATATTGACGCCTAGTAGGCAAACTCAATTATCTCATTATCACCAAACCTGATACCACTTTCATAGTTAGTGTACTAAGTCAATTTCTAAATGTCCCTTGTGGCAGCCATTGGGATGATGTGACACATTCTTCCATACATGAAAAAAGCTTCAGGACAAGGAAGAAAAAGGCAATACTAAAATCACCTATTACTCTGATGTGGATTGGGTAGGATCAACATTAGATAGAAGATTCACTCATTCTCATTGTGTTCTTATCTAAGGAAACCTAATCTCATTGAGAAACAAAAAGCCAAACACAATCACTAGATCTAGTGCAAAAGTATAATATTGTGTTATTGCTATAACCACATGTGAGCTTACCTGACTTAGGCAACTACTATGGCATCTACTACAACAACTAAAAACTGGAAACATCTATGAAACAAAGCTAATTTTTGACTATCAAGCTACACTTCACATTGCATCAAACCCAGTCTTTATTGAAAGAACCAAATACATAGATATTAATTGTCACTTTGTTAGAGAAAAGGTACTCTCTGTAGAAATCACAACTGAATTTTTCAATTCTAGTGACCAGTTGGCCGACGTGTTCACCAAGTCCCTTAGAGGGCCTAGGTTGAGTACATTGGCAACAAGCTTGGTGCATATGACATATATGCTCCATCTTGAGGCGGAGTGTGGGAATGTAATTAGTCATTAACTATTACAGATTTGTTAATCATCAGCTGTTACATATTCTAGAAAATAGGATCATTGATCCCTAATTATTAGGCAATAATTTAATTTATACGATTTTGTAAATTAGTATACATACATATTGTGTGGTCTGCAATAAACACAAGGAAACTTTGATTTACAAACAAAAAATTTATTTGTAGTACACATGTTAAGCATATCTTCCTTTTATTCCCTTTTGTTATTGCTAGTTGGAAATGATACACTAAAGACCTTAATCTTTTTTGTGTAAAAAAGGTGGAAGACAGAAAACCACTCAGAGAAGTATATAGGAAAACCAACTGGAGCAGAAATTGGAAAGAAAATGGTAGAAAGAACCACTTGAACACAATTAAAGAAGCACAAATTTTACATAAATGACAAAGTGGATATACATAACTGACCTATGAAAGCATAGCATAAAATGTCACCAGTTTTGTGATCACGGATGATTTCAGCCCTACAATTAAAATATTAAGAACATTATATACAAAATGATATCACTATTAGTAAATGTCATGATAGGTAAAGTACCTAATATTATTCACGATGATAGAGTTCCAAAGCGAGAAAATATAGTATTCAAGTCCTCATCCTAAAATTTAAAAGAAAATATATTAATAGTCAAGTACTGATATCGACCTCAGTATAAATTGGGGGAAAATAGAACATCATAACTACATATAGATAACACCACACAGAAAGGTATTACGCACCTGGGTAACTGGGTTCAATTTACAGACAAACAATACATTGTCAGGAGGCTTAATCTCAGCATCAGGAATATCCCCAATCTAAAATAAAAAAGAAAAGCGAGTTTGCAAGGGATCATATTCACAAGTGAAGTACTGAAACGATTATTATACTTACACTCTCAAGTACAACTGCCCTAGAATGTGCTCCCTTTGGTTTGATAACCTCCTCAAGTTCTGCTGGATTTAATTGTTGATCCATGGGCATCCAATCATCTTCAAGTCGTACTTCATCATCAACGTAGTAAAATTGCATCAAGTCATGCCATACATGTTTGAACATGTATGCTTACTGAAGACTGTAAAATTGAAATTTTCATTATTACAATGCTTGAATCGATTTGTAATCACAAGAATCCAATCATCCATCTATAGTCGTACAGTTATAGTCAGAAACTTTTTTACAGTGAATGATGAACAAATACACAATTGCATAACAAGTAAAACCCAATATAATCCTCAATCTACAGCCATAGAGTGACAGCCACACATAAATTAATTTCCAATATCACAAGAATCCAAGCATCATGTAATCAATTCCTGATTAATTGTTATAACTTGCAAAAAGTGGGAAACAAATCCCAGTCTTCATCTCACCCGCTGAGGGAGGAAGAGATATCCTCCAAAACAGAAAAAAGAAAATAAAGTAAAATAAAGCACTTAACTTAAACAAATACACCAATGCAAAATAAGTTAATTAACTCATCTATTCTGACAGGGAACAAAACTCAATGTAAAACCATGAAAAGAACACTCAAAAAACCTTGCTTGAAAAAAGCAACCAACACCATACATAGAACAGAAGGACAAATGTCATCCAAGTATTCTACTGGTCATATAACCCCAGAAATCTGCATTTTTAATTTTAATAAGGCTGTATTTCAATGAAGCATCACAAGGGGCAAAGATTCATGCTATCATGTACCATATTGGCTTGAAATATGGCCTACATACTCCTCAAGGCTTAAGCAATCCTCCTCCATTATGTTAGTTTTTGGGATTTAGGCTTGGACCTTTTCCAGTGTACGACATTTATGAAAGAGCCCCACCATTCTTTTAATAAAAATAAAATTTTAGCATAAGTATGACTGTTACTCACACTTCCATCCTAAAAGGCTCTTACATGAGGGTGTTAGAGACTAATTTCCCAAAGGGCTTAAGGTGTACAAGAGAAAAAAGTTTAGGGACAAAATGGAGATAGGCAGTGGATCAAATTAAAACGATTCAGGGAATTAAGTAAATTTTGTTAAATTCTATTAAGAATAAAGTGGAGATTTTGTTAAGATATTCTGTTAAAAATTTGTTAGAAATTAAGAATAAGTATGGGATGATTAGGAGGATTATAGGGGAGGGAAATAAGTGGTTAGGGCTAGGAGAGTTGACCTGCTACATGCTCATAATCTCTCTATTTTTTTGTCTTTTCAAGTCTAATTTTTTTGCTAATAATAAACCAGTTCATTTTATTCCTATTTCTTAAGCGTGCGCCTATCATTTGGTATCTAGATCCTTGCCTTAAGGAACTGTGTGGGCCACTTTGTTAAAACTGCTATGGAGGATAACATGAGAGATATGATGCAGAGGTTGGATGAGGTTGTGCGGATGCTGAGAGAAGCTAGGCGTTCACGTCCGCTAGGATGTTCGCCACCGAGGACAGATCCAATTCCTGTGGATGGAGAAGATCGATGGATGGAGGGTTCTAGAGAGTCGGAGTCACACCGATCTCCCCTGCACCTTTGCAGTGAACTCCACGTTCATCGGTCCCGTGACCGCAACGATCGGGGCTCCCCTCATCACGGGGATGGCTATTTTTCGGGGAGTCGCGGTCCTCCACCATATCGTGACTACCCACCACCTCGTCGGAGAGATCGTGACAGGAAGATGAAGCTCCCTTTATTTATGGGTGAAGAGGTGCTGGATTGGCTCGTTCGAATAGAGCGTTATTTTCGAATAAATGAGATAGAAGGGGAAGAGAATATGGAGGTCATGTTGGTCGTGCTAGAAGGAAAGGTGTTGCATTGGTTTAATGGGTGGCAAGAGCTAGTACCTTATGCTTCTTGGCGTCAGTTTCGGGAGGCAATACTCAAGCGATTCCAACCGGGGATCTCGAAGAATCCATATGGTTCTTTGTTGAGCATTAGACAAAAAGGGACGGTGGTGGAGTATGTAAAGGAATTTGAGAAGCATTCTGGGTCTATTTCTCACTTGGATCCAGACATCCTAATGGGTATTTTCATAAATGGGCTCATTGGGCCTATTAAGGCTGAAATCAAAGGATTGGAATTGGGCTCACTGGCAGCCATCAAAGATAGGGCCATGGTACTAGAAGAGAGGAACTTGGAATGGAAGAAGAGTGGGATGGGTCCAATGGATCGTGGAGGGTTTCGCGACCGTCTACCTCTTTTCACCGTGGGAGAATCCCTGCATCTAGAGGACTCGTAAGAGAACCCATGGGAAGCTAGGAGGCGACCCCAACACAAGTCAGTAGAACGGCGACAACAACTAAGCTTTCGGCAGAGGAGTTGCAGGAATGGAGCCGCCGATAGTTGTGCTTCAAATGTGGGGAGCGTTGGGGAAAGGACCACATATGCAAATTCTGTAACCTTAACGTAGTCCTGTTGGAAGCTTCTGATGACGAACTAGAAGAGAGCAAGAACGATATGGTAGAGGAGGAGGCTGATGGAGCATTACCCGTGGTGGAATTGAAGACCTTGCGTTTGGGTTTCAACAGCATGCAAGGATTTATTACGAAAAATAGATCGTTCAAGGTCATGGGCAGAATTGGAGAAAAGGTAGTGGTCCTTATTGATACAGGAGCTGAAGAAAATTTTCTATCTCGGGGGCTAGCTCAACAACTCAAATTGACAATTGAGGAATCTCCATTCTTGGTTGAGGTCGGAACGAGACACACCTCACGTAGCTCAGGAATTTACCCTAGGGTGGAACTGGAAATTCAAGGCGCCACGATTGTCCAACCTTTTTCATAGTGGGATTGGGCCGAGTCGACATTGTCCTTGGCTACGGGTGGATTGCGGGATTAGGAGATATTCGTGCCAACTTCCAAGAGCAACGAAAATAAGTGGTTAGAGCTAGGAGAGTTGAGCTGCTACAGTGCTCATAATCTCTCTATTTTTCTGTTTTTCCAAGCCTGATTTTTCTGTTGATAATAAACCAGTTCATTTTATTCCTATTTCTTAAGCATGCACCTATCAGAGGGGTACGTTATAAATATAAAAATATCCACACATTTTCACTTAAGTTAATCTTTCGAGATAGTTGATTCATGACAAATCATGCACTATCCAGTCTTCTTGTTGGACCATCTATAAATGTCAACTTGTTAACTTCACACTGAAGTCTAGATTTAGGCATGATAGGTGGGTGTTAGATGTCTCATACAATCTTCCTCCCTTGAGTTAGGCCCAATGCATTGTTAATAATTCAAAATAGAGATACTTTGACAGACAACCCTGTTGTCATATTTCTAATCAAAGATACTCATTAAAGTGTCTTAAGTATCAAATGGATTTTCTCAATGTTAGAGTTAAGAAAAATAAGATAAATGAAATAGCTTCGTTTTTTGAATCAACTGGACACATTTCCGTGATAAATGGTTTTATATTATAAAGGACAATGGCAATGCTAACATACTAGACTGTAAATAAACATACTAGATAGTTTAGTGTACTAGAAATCGACTCACATGATAAAAGATTCACACAGGATATTGCATATTTTTAGAAACATCCCTCATTTCTTGGAAGTCAAAAAACTAGACTACGGTTTCACACTCTTCTTCAAAAGCCAAGTATCGCCTTCTTGCTACCACCACTTATGAATTACAATGGATAAGTTATCTCTTTCAAGAACTTCATGTTCAACCTATTGCTTCAACTGTTTTATATTGTGATAATGTAACAACTGACACCAATCACACTTTAGGAAAATAATTGATAACGAATTTTATAGATGAACAACGCCTTTGGAGTTTATTCTCACTAAATATTAAAATTACAAGAATAGACAAGTCTTTAGTAGAGTGTTGGCCTATCCTAGTTCTGAATTTCTTCAATACCTCCTCCAATCCCTTGGAAGCTCTTTTATATATAACTATTTTTCCTAACTAACCTATCTAAAAGGGATAAAGATAAATTAACAGATATGATCTGATTTTAAATCCCCTATTAGAATAATAATATTAAAATAACTAACAATCAAACTTTATCTTAATTAATTAATCTTAACTAATATTTTTCTGAAATACTGTTGTGATCTTCTTTATCATTTTTTCTTTCTTCTGCTCTAACTGAGAGGCAAGGGTGAGATTTTCCTTGTCGCCTTCCTCTCTTCTATTTTAACCAATTCAATTTCATGGGACGTAACAATACCTTCAAGAATCACCTTGTCTGCAAGGTGGAAAGAAGGGAAATGGTGTTGAATATCCGAGGTCAATTCCCAAGAATTTTCGAACCTAGGAAGATCCTTCCATTGAATCAAAATTTCATATTGTCCTTTAGTGTTTTGTCACCTTGCTAGAACTTGTGCTGGTTCGACCAATAATTCCCAATCTGCTGTAAAGACATGAAAATCTGGGTGCACACGAGTGGAATTTGGGAGTTTGAGTTTGTAGGCTACGTTTCTAATCCTTTCAAACACTTCATAGGGTCCATAAAATCGATAAGTTAGTTTTTGATTTAATTTCCTTAACAAAGTCTTCATGCGATATGACTAAATTTTAAGAAAAACCTTGTCTCTCGGTTTAAATTCAACTTGATGTCTTTTCTTGTCGCCATACATCTTCATTTTTTGTTGTGCGTGGCCCAAATGCATCTTTAGTTCATCCAGCATTGAATTTTTTTCTTGCATCAAAGTCCCAGATTTCTTCTATAGTTGCACCTCTTTCTCCTCTCAGTAGTGGAGGAGGATCCCTTCCAAATAGAACTTTGAACGGTGAGATTTTTATAGAACCACGGTAACTGGTATTATACCAATACTCTGCCCATGGTAACCATTTTGGCCACTTTCTCGATTTATAACCTGAGAAACACACTTATTGACTACTTCACTTTGCCAGTTCGTGTGAGAATGGTACCCTGAAGTCTCTTGAGTTTAGTGCCAGCTTTGTTGAAGAGTTTGGTCCAAAAGGTGCTCATGAACAATATGTCTCTGTTTGAAATGATTGAGGTTGGAAACCCATGTAATTTAACTATTTCCTGCACAAACAGTGTTGCTACCTCCTTCGCCGTATATGAGTGAGAGCAAAAAAATGAGCATATTTTGTCATCCTATCTATGACCATTAATATTGTATCTTTCCCTTTTGCTTTAGGTAAACCCCCAAATCAAGTCCATAGCAATGTTAGCCCACACATGTTTTAGAACTGGTATTGGTTGGAGTAATCCAATAAGTGCCTAAGTTCTTATGTTTATTTTGTTGGCAAACTTCACATTCTTGCAAATAGTCCAGAATTTTCTTCTTCATTCCTTCCCAATAAACTACTCTGAATTTCGTTTGTATGTTCTGAAATATCCTGATTTGCTGCCTGTTTTTTGAATCGTGAAATTCTTGTAAGATATTAGGAATTTATCTCAAATTCTTTGACACATTAATCAGCCCTTGTAGAATAGTTTTCCTTTCCGTAATTCATAGTTTGGATGTAGGCTTTGATTCAGCAGCAAGTCCCAGGTAATGCTCACAAGCTTTGGGTCCTTTCGAACTTCTTCTGTCTTCTAATCCTGTAGTGGTTACTATTGTAATAACTAAGAATGGTATTTTCCCTAATAATGCATCTACCACTTAATTTTCTCATCCAGCCCAGTATTTGATGTCAAAATCATTTGCTATTAATTTAGATACCACTTTTGTTGATCTTTGCCTCCCAGCCTTTGATCTAAGAGAAATTTCAGACTCTTTTGGTCTATATACACTATAAATTTTTGTCCCAGCAAATAGTGTCTCCATTTCTGAATGGGTAATATAATAATCATTAATTCTCTTTCATAAACAAATTTTTGTTAAATTCATTCTAAGAGTTTATGACTCATATAAGCTACAGGTCTTCTTACTTGTAATAGTACTACTCCTATTCCTTCTCTGGAGGCGTCAGTTTCTAGTTCAAAAGGTTTAGAAAAAGAGGAGACTACTAAGACTAGAACAGTCACCATTGCTTTCTTTAGTTCTTCAAAGGCTTGTTGTGTTTAGATTCCCCATCTAAAGTTGTCTTTCTTTTGAATAATTTTATTAGAGGCCACACAATTTTGTCATAATTCTTCACAAACCTTCAATAATAATCGATTAGTACTACAAAATCTCTTAGGCTTGTGAGGTCTTTTGTTGTCTAATTGGGTCTTCTTCTGATTTTTCTATTTCTGATCTTGCTGTTTAATTGGAGTATGAACCCCCAACAAGTTAGACAACATTTGCAGACTTAAGGTTTTAGTGTAAACCTAAATAAAAACCACATGGAATACATACCGGAGCCACCGACATTTCAGGATGACATGAAACTTTCGCATCACCACCTGTGGATTCATTCAATCCAGGTGCGATAGAATTTGCACCATTTGCACCCTCAGGTGGGACGTCATCCTCAAGAGGCTTAAAGAGAAAGGCACGCATGGTTGACATTATAGATGCCCAATTCACCAGTCTAACTACGAAACTTAATGATGTCAGTCAAGCAATGCGATAAGGCAATGACAATATAGATAGATTGTCATCTATTACTGCTAAACAGAATGCAATATTTCGAAAACATGTGCAAAACTGGCATCGTCACTCATCTGTCCATTACTCAGAGAGTGAGATATGGCAGATGTTAGTTGAATTGAACATTGGGAATGAAGACATATTTGACCACTGTTATGAAACCCTGTATAGTAACCAGCCTTTGGCGAAGCTTTTATTTGGCATGCCCATGGACCGTCATTTCAAGAAGTTATTAGATGTTATGAGTATGAGACATTGACTATTGTACTTTGCTTTTTTTAGATTATGTTATGAGGTGTTTTCTTCTATTATGGTATTAGCTATTTGAACTCGTAATTCGTAATCTTATTTCAACAATTGTAGTTGTATTATTGTATGCATGAATATATTTATACCTATTAATGCATCTTACGTTGCAATTATTTATTTTATGGTTTTATATTTTCTTAGTTTTGTAGGTATGGCATCATCTTTTGGTAGCAAAAGACATAGAAGTATGAAGCATCATCTAGGAAAAGCCTCATCTGATAATGATGCAGTCCCTGCTATTGTTGACTGTGGGGCTGAGGATTTGTTAAACCAAACAAGGTTTTTCAGTCAACAGGAGCAGATAGTTCAGTATGCATCCCAATTTTATGCGAGAACAATTTTGTCACCAAAGGTTATGAGTTTGTCATGGTTTCAGGATGATGACAAAAATGGTGAAGAGCCACCACAACCAGATGACGATGTTCAACAAGCCACACCCCAAGGACCAGTCTCCCATGATGATCATATGTTTTCACAAATTATGAAGGGTATTCAGGACTTGCAACAAGGATTTAATAATTTAAGGGTGGATATGCACAGTAGATTAGATAACATGCAAATGGATATGCGCACAAGATTTGATAGCGTGCACAACAGGATTGACCAGGTCAAGCAAAAAATTGATGACTTCCTTGACAACTACAAGTGATGTTTATATCATTATGTTATATTCACTATCGTATGTCTCAATACTTTAATGTGATTTGACACAATTATGTTATTTTCTTGTTTTCTTCAATTGAATGAAATTTACAATTTCGTATACATATTACAATTTTTATTTTTTTTTACTTTTTGAAGCATCTAAAATTCAACAATTTTTATTTTCATGTATGATCTAAAATAAAACTTTTTTGATACTTTCAAATAATATTTCTAATTTAAAAAAATGCCAAAATAATTCTAAACCGTACAAAAATCTCATAATTTTTTAAAATTATTTATTTTAATTCAAAGAGTAAATTTGTAATTGTACTTTATCATTTCAAAAAAAGTTATAAATCTCACACAACAAATTCATTATATTTAATTTTTTATCATCTTATTCCACAAGGATCAGTTAGTAATTTCACAAATATATCAATTAAAAAAAAATCTATAATATTTATCAAATAATTTCCAAACTTTCACAAATATGTTTTTCTCAAAGCTCTTCAAATCTTACCATAATCTACTCAAATCTATTCTCTTAAATTCACTCTCCCAACCAAACAAAGTCTTATTTATTCTCACTAAATATTAAAATTACAATAAGAGAATACATGAGCCTTTAGGGGATGTTGGTTTGGCCTAGTTTTGAATTCCTTCTATGCTTCCTCCGGAGCTCCTCTATATATAACTTTTTTTTCCTAACTAACCTATCTAAAAGATATAAGGATAAATTAACACAATTGATCTAATTTTAAATTCTCTATCAAAATTTTAATATTAAAATAACTAATAATCAAATCTTATATTAATTAATCGTTTTTTAAAATCACGATGTGATCTTCTTTATCATTTTTTCTTTCTTTTTGTGTAGCTGAAAAGGCAAGGATGAAATTCTCTTTGCCACCTTCCTCTCTTCTATTCTAACCAATTCAGGTTTATGAGACATAATAAATAACTAAGCACTTGTCATATAGATCATAACCCATTTTTTTATGAAAGAACTAAACATATTTAGTCATTGATTCTCATGTGGTTCATGACAAACTACAAGATAATCTCTTTCGTCTTCTTTCCATCTAATCCTACTACAGCTTGCTTACATCTGTCTTAAAGCTTGCTTCCAGTGGTTTCAAAAATCAACTCGTAATAACCAAATTACAGTTTAGAAATTTCCACTCGAAAGAAATCAAATTAGAGATTACCATATGTTTTGGTTAAAACAGTTACCTTCAATCTTCAATGTTTTGCTCTGTGACGTCATTTGAAGAATCCTGCCCCTTCATTATCACCAACACTTGTTCCATTAAAATACAGTCGTAGCATAGAATTTTAGACCAAAACAGAACAGAACAGGGATAAAGGGATTCTGAATAAGAATTGAAAGAACAGAACAGGAATATATTGATTAAAAGAAATAAAAACTGATTTTTTTTAAAAGTCACATAATCCTTATTTATTGCTGACTGGAGAAGTAACTGCTAATAAAAAGAGTAATTTAGTATGAATAACCTTTGAGTTGTTATTCACTATTAACAGGGTTTGGAGTCACTGGTGGAGAGTCTGAATGCAGAATAAACAATTATTACTATTAAGAAAGAAATGAAATGTATTTTACTTATACTTATACTTACTAGGAACCTCTCACGTTGAAAAGTGACACCATTGAAGATCACAAAACAGAATATTAACATTGTTGAGATATTGAATTCCATTTGTATTATTCAAACAATTGCTCGTACCAAATCCCCTAGCTGGCGTACTCTTTCCTAACATGTAATTTTCATATTACACTTATTTATATTATTATTATTATTATATAAAATTTTATTAAAAAATCAAATCTCAAATAATGATAAAGTGTCGTTAAACTATCTTTGTTCTAAAGCAATATAATTCTTATCTTTTAATATTCCATAGGAAAACTGGACAAGCAATACTGTTCTTATCTTTTAATATTCCATAGGAAAACTGGCCCCATCGTAAATAAAATATGATTTTGCTTTTCATATTTTTCATTTCAAAACTAAATTCAAGATTAGAGAGATTAAAGTAACTGCATTGGGAGAAGTGTTCTACTTATTTTATCTTCATGCTCCTCCATATTAACTATATCTTTTCCTTCAATTTCATTGACTCGATACTTTTTCTCTTTTTTCCATGCAATTTCGAACCATGTGAAGAAATCGAATTTACATAATAAACTGACCTAAGTTCATCTTATATGCTGGATATGGCGATAGGGTTCTAATAAAAAGTAAGCGGTTCCAGATACGTGAGAGAACAAAACATGTTTTTTCAAAAAGACAATAAAATAAAAATAGTACCTTTCCTCCTTCTCTTTGCTCTTTCCTACTTTCTTCTCTTTCACGACTCTATTACCTGATCGGAATCCTTCTTTGAAATATTTTCTCTGCGGCAGCGTTCCTAGGTGATTAGGTAAATCCTAGATCTCTTCTTTCTTCTATCACAAGCAGGTAGTAAATCCCTTCCAATGAAAATATACTATATCAAGTGTTAGATAAGGAAGCTAAAATAATAGATAGAAATCATAGAATAAAAATATAATTGAAATGAAATCCACCTTGCAGTATAATTGAATCCCACAATATGATTAAAGGTTTTCTTATACTTAGATACAATTATTGTAGGTTCAGTTAAATATGTTTTCAAATATTATTTTTTAATTAATATTACAAAACTTCTTCAAAATAAAAATTTATAAATTTATTCACAATAGTGAATTTAATTTAAGTTCTTTTAAATTTTATATTAAATTAAATTT
>Ga0123340_1001791_pt1 | contig 18490 bp, 7 predicted proteins | sample SirMexnodulemix_FD_89961 | JGI IMG/M metagenome (GOLD analysis project Ga0123340, IMG submission 89961) | Root nodule microbial communities of legume samples collected from Mexico - Siratro Mexico nodule mix | ecosystem: Host-associated > Plants > Roots > Nodule | place: Mexico: Nepantla... | reverse complement strand
TAGTATCTCCTTATCAAATTATTTTGAAAACTTTTGATTAAACTTAACCAAACTTTTATGATTTGTTCCATTTAAAACATGTATTCTTACCTTAAAACAATATTTTTTTTTTTAAACGTAAGAAAATGTGAAACTTAAAAAATTAAAATTTTAAACCTTAGCCCTTATCTTAAATAGCTTTAACTTTTGTTATAACAATTTTAAATACACATAACGGTAATGAGTATATTTCAAATATAAATAAAATCAATATTTACATTGTTTATTACAAAACTTATTCAAAGAAGTCAAATTTAACTAAAATATATTGTTGAAATAATCTATGAAATTTTCTCCAGACACATAATAAAATAAAATCACAAACTCAATAATAGTTTTTTACCAATTCATTTTTTTTTTCCGTTCGGGTACAATTTTTTTTCAAAATTTTTAGAATGTGCATTTTTTTTTAATTCTCACTAGGGGTAAATCGTGCCAATTTGGTACGATTTTATTATAAAGAAATCGTGTTATTATAGTACGATTTCAATTAATTCAAAATAAAATCGTGTCATTATAACACAATTTTAGATATTAATTGAAATCGTGTTGATGTGATACAATTTCAGAGAACTGAAATCGTGCTGATGTGACACGATTTTAGTTCAATTTTATTATTGAAATTGTATTGATGTGACGTAATTTTAATTAAATTTTAAAATTGTGTCATTGTGATACAATTTCATTAATTTTCGTACCAACTTGACACAATTTACCCAAATGGGAATAAACTTTTTTTTATCCATTCTGAGAATTTTTAAAAGAAATTGCACAAGAATAGGAAAAAGCCTACCAATTCAGGACAAAGTTAACAAAAATTCTACAATCATAATTCTTATAAATAAAATGACTCTTATTAGGATGCCTACCAATTCAGGACAAAGTTAACAAAAATTCTACAATCATAATTCTTATAAATAAAATGACTCTTATTAGGATGTTGTGATGTATTTTTTTTTTAAAAGAAAAAATTGTAAGGATGTCTTCCTCACCATTAAACCTCCAATAGTCACATTAGTAAAAAACATACAAACCACAACATCATATATTTAATTTAGAAAAAATATATAATAGATATCACATTAATTATATTATCCATTAACATTATTGTAAAAACAGGGAGAATGTCAAAGAATAGATTATTGAATTTTGTATTTATAAACTTTTATAATTTTACAAACATATTATCTAAATAATTTTGGGAATATTGATTTAAAAAAACTATCATTCTTTGGTTAAAGGTACCTTAATAATATGGAATTTAAAGATATCATAGAAGAGAAAGGTTTACTATTAAAGTTTTTATATTGGTTTATCTATAAGCCCAAACTATATTCAATTATTGGTTAACGTGATCAAATTCCACTAGTATACTATCGTGTAAACTATAAGGTGAATATTCTTTTAATCTCATTCACTCTTAGTAAAAATTGAATATTATCTAGATTACAAATGGCTATAATAGAGTATTATTTAGATCACAACTACTCATGGCTAAAATCAAATATTATTTGAATCATAGTCACTTTTGGTTAAACAAACAAGTATTTTTTGGAGCCACTTTTGGTTAAAAAGACAAGTATTTTTTGGAGTCACTTTTAGTTAAAAAGACAAGTATTTTTTGGAGTCACTTCTGGCTAAACACAAGTATTATTAGTCACTCCTGGCTATACAACTTTGCTTTTACAAAGAGTGTGATCTAAACAATCACAAGTTTGCTAACTAAAATAGGGTAACATCCTAAGACAAATGCGTGGTTTAAAAAAATACTCATTTAGGTTACTTATGAACATCATAATATTCTTTCTCACAAACAACTAGGCCTTGAGGATTACTTAAAGAATGAATGGTCATTAAGAGTATTATTGTAGTCATTAATCCTTTCTGCTTCAAGATATCTTCTATATACAGATTGAGAAAAAAGAGTTGTTGCAAATATTTTTCTAGTCATTGTGAGTGTTGGAGAAGTTTTTCTTCTACAACCTACATTTTTTAAACGTACAAATATAGATATGCATTAAATGTTATTCATGTAACATTAAATGCATATCTCTTCTTCAAGACATGACTTATTAAGCCTAGGTCATATAACTTTTAGTAAAAAGCAGGACCGTACAAGGTTGATGGTCTGTCTTTGCAACGTTGACATGTAGTCTTTTGAAAATAAGTTGTAACTTTGGAGTAGCTTTAGCACTTTCTTCATAAGAACATAATGTTGTCAAATCTTTGTAAGATCCTTTTGTAAGATAGAAGAAATGAACATTATATGCATACATAAATAAACATTTATAATATTTTACATGCATAATAAAATGAAAACTATGTATCTTGATCGTTTGTCCAGGTGTTAGCTTATCAAATGCAGATATGCATTCAAGATGTTATGTGTCTTTCGATCAAATAAAGCACTTATGTTTGTCATGATCTGACACTTAAAAAAAAAATGTTTTAGACTTTTTTTACACCACTTCACTCCTTCTTCAATAGACAATTGTAAAGCTCCCCCTTAACTTATGGATCTTTAAGTTTTTTGACCTTAGTCTAACTCCTCTTCATCTGATAAAAGAATAACATGAATCTCTGAAGAGGTTAGCAAGAGAGGCTTGGTCCTCAAACCTTGAAGCCATTCTGACATTTCATGTCATTTCTTTACATCTTGTATTGCTTAATGACATTGTTGAAAAGAAGAGTAGAGGAGTGCACTAAAGACGTATATAAAGTACCACTTAAAATAAGTTAGTTTATACTTTCATTCTATCTTATTACAAAATTAAACCAAATTTGGAAATTGATTTGATAAATTGTATTAAATATACAATTATTTAGATAAAATGGATAAAACTATGTTAAAAGTAATATAAACCAAATTCAAACACTTGAATTGCATAAACTATATAAATTATTTAAATTATTATCAATAAACTTCTTAATTTAAACATTTTTTTAATCATTATGTATAGTTTATTAAAATAATTCAAGTTTTTTTATTTAATTTATTTCAATATCAATTGTTTCATATCAAATAACTTTGTAAAACCTTATGCCTGAGATTAACAAATATACAACCATTGTTTGATTTTATAATTCATTGCTTCCAAAGGATTATGATATTTTGAAGTCCTAATGACACGATGGAACACTTAAGATGACTATAATGTGTTTATGAAAGTTATCAATTTAATGCATAGTCCAAAGGTCAACTCTAACATATTTCTAAAATAAGCTCTTTATTGATCTACTAAATGAATGGGTTGAAAAAATTCCAGCCCCAAAGCCCTCTATAAAGTGGGTTTAACCTACTGCAAGATTTCAATTAATTCCTAACTACTTTTCAGAATTGTATTAGTCTTACAAATATTCTAAATTATAGATTAATCCCTAAATATTTATGTTAATTATAAATTGATCATTAATATATTTTTATTATTTGCAAATTAATTACGAGGTTAAAGTCCAACCAACTTGCTTAAGACTAGATCGACCCAACCTAACTTGGGCTTGACTCAACCTAGTCCGATCTTGCATGACTTGGACGCAACTTGATTAGACCTTCCTAACTTAGATTGGACTTGAGTTGGTCCAACATAATTAGCTTGACCTCAACCGGAACCAACTTGGTCTAACTTCAACCCAGTCAAACTCGGTTTAACCTCGCCCAAGCTGACTTAAGCTTAACCTAACCTAATAAAGTTGAACTTAAGCTTCACCTAGTCGAACTCATCTTAACAAGATAAGCCCAACCAGCCTAACTCTCCAACCCGACTTGGACTCAACACGACTTAGTGCTGCCTTAACCTAGCCTAGACCCAACCCAGTTGAATTTGAGCTTAGGCCAACTCAAACTAATTTGGACCTAACCCAATACAACCTACTTGGACCAAGCTTGACCCAAAAACCTTGCATGAGTTGGGTCCAACCTTGACCTTTCTTGACTAAGACCTAACTTGACTTAAGTCTGAATTAACTCAGTCTGATACGAGCATGGCCAACGTAGCTTGACCTTGGTCCAGCTTGACTCGACCTAATTAGGCTAACCGAACCCAACTTGATTTCATCTTGGCGCAACCTGACATGTGTCTAACTTAGGTCGAACCTATATCATTCTGACTTGACATGGTCCAATCCAATCCCAAATCGGACCCAACTCTATTTGATCCAACTTGGGCCTGACTCGACTCAACATGAGGTGGGCCTAACCTAACTTGAATTGATCTAAACTTGACCTAACTTAGTCTAACCTGAACCGAACTTATCCAATCAACTTGACTTAGGCTCAACTCGACCTTGCCCTTATCGACCTAGGCTCGACCTAACATGGGCCTGATCTAATTTAGCTTAACATGAACTAAACCCATCTTTACTTGACCTGAATTGGCCTAACTTGACTCAACACGACTTAAGTCAAGCCTAACTCGACTTGAATTTGACCTAGTCCATCTCGACATAACCTGAACCAACTTGGCTTGATCTGGACACAACCTTACCTGAGCCTATTTTGACTAGCTTGACATGGTCCTAGCTTAATGTAACTTCATCTGACCTAGCTTAACTTATTCTTGACCCAACTCTACCCATAATATCTTAAGTTTGGATTTGGAATGAGTAAATGTTTTTTATATGTATAAATTTTTTTAAGTAAATGTTTGTTTTTCTATTTTCATTTTTAAACAAGATTATTCACTTCAAAAATAGCTCATGAGTTGACTCGAGCCTAAGAGACTTTTGACCCCATGAGTTGACATATTCTTCCTTCACCCGCATAAACTCAACCTGCACCTCCATAGTAATTATGAAATGGCAAAAATGCTCTTAGGGTAAAATATTATACCCCAGCACTGCTCTTCACCCTATTACCCCCTACGCGGCTGATTTGTCTACATCTCTCCATCTTCCACCTTTGCACCTTGTGCACTTCTGGACCTTGCACATTACCATATTTGAGCACAATCATCGTGGACCATTGCCCCCTACACCTCTCCCTGGACCTGCGTTGATAGTGGCAGTGGTTGAAGTTTGGTGGCGAAGGTGGTGACTTACGGCTATGACGAGCAATGGTTCAATCAAATTGGGACATCCAATCTCTGATTAAAGCATTAAGGCATGAATAGGTAAATATTAGTTAGTGTTTCTGTGGGTTTCACGGTTGTTGGAGTGGATTTAGGAGGAATGAGATAGTGGTTCGAATAGGGATTTTGTAGATTAGTTACAGGTTTTGAGATTATACCATCCAAAACATAAATTCCTTACTAAATTCTACCATCTGAAATGTAATATGTATACTAGATTGGAAAATCCAAAATGTAATATATTTATCGAATTAGGTCAATCTGAAATAGTACATATATACCGTATGCAACTTTTGTATTCCATATTTATCGGTACTCTTTTACTATTCTGGATTCTATAATCCAATATTCAAAATTTCAAATAAAAAAGCTTTCAAATTGTGCAATCCGTGATCTCCCAAATTGTACATTTTGAAAGAAAAACACCAAAACTATTACTTTACCTCCACTACTCCACAACCACTTCAACCACCTCCTACGGCCTCCAATCACCACGAAACACCAACAACACCACCACCACGACACCATCCACCGCTGACTAGCACAACAATGTTCACCAACTTCAATCTATAACACCCAACCTTCGGCAACCACACCACAACTCTCCACTCCCTTCTCCTTTTATTTTTATCAAACCCTTTTCTGTCGTTTCTTCACCAAGGACACTTTTTTGCCATTTCAGGAACTATGCGGGTAACAAGGCATCACATAGTGTTTTCTTATGAGTGTTTTGGCCCTAACATATGTGGATTCAGGTCAAACCAAATTGAGAGATCTAGTTTATGAGAAAACCAACTCAATTGTACTTGGATACCATATTAAGAGACGTGTATAACAGAGGAATATATTCATAAGAAAATATTAATAGTAATTAATAAAATAATATATACCAAATTGCAAATTCTATTAGATATCTTTTTATTAATGTTAAGAAATACTTTAGCTTAAATCTAAAAAATTAACAGAATAGTTTCTGAAAAATGCTAGTTCAAAACTAGTTTTGAATATGGATTTTTACAAATTTTGGATCGAGACTAAATTCTGCAAATAATTATCAAACCCAAAAGAAATTCAGAAAATATAAACTGGACATATAGCATAGCACTTCCAAATTGCAATTATTCTGCAGAACAAGGCAACGCAATAGGCATATTTAACAAGATTGGGTGTAAGCAGCAAAAGGCACTGCATGCCTATAGAACAAAAAATTAAACATTGAAAAGGATTGGCCTTTCTTTAAGAGCACCAATTGCAGCAAGAAAATGATAAATATGAGGAAGGGACATGACCAGTTCTTCGTATATAATCTGCTTGTTCTTCAGTTTTTGCAGCTTGATGATTTCTATTGGCTTCTGCTGCTGCTCGTTTTTCCTCAGCTTTATGCCTTGCAGCAGCTAATTTATCCATTAGCTTATCATGTGCCTTACTACGTATTCTCTCAACTTCTACCTGCAACCAAATTATTATAATTATAGCAATAATATTAATTATTATAAAAATATTATATTTTTGGTAACCAATCAAAGTTTTTGTTTTCAATACTATGAATTATTATGATGACTACTGCATTTATTGCTGACAAAGTTTGCTAAAATATTAGAAATCTAATAAAAAGTCACCACTGCTTACTATTTTCAACATCAACATCTGGTTTTCCTATTCAAATGTATCAATCAAGCAATCAAACTCTAAATTCAGAAACCCATCACATATACAGAGAAACTGCCATTTGGGATCTCCCTGGATTTTAGAGTTGGTCTTCCTCCTTCCAATGGCTTCATAATGATACTTGTTGTGGTTGATAGATTTTCTAAGAGAATCCATTTGGAGGTGTTGCTAGAGCGCATGGATAAAATCAAGAAGAAGACTTAAGATTAGAATAGAAATTATGTATTTCTGTAATTAAGAGACTCTCTATGGACTTTATTTTCTATTAGCTAACTAGATAGTTTATTGGATAGGTCTCGGTTCACAATACAGTAGGTTTATGTTGATTCGTTTTATGAATAGAAGCTATGAAAGTCTAATCATGGATTATGGAGAAAGATCGTTCCCAACAAAATTATACGAACGATTAAGAAAAATAAAAAATGCAAAACGAGATTAGAAGATGAAAAAAACACTACAGTCACGGATGATTGATATGTCAGGAAAGATTTGCTACTCCGAATCAACAATTCAAAGATAAGAATCAGAAGTTCTGTTCAAGAATCAAAAGAGAATTTCTCTCACAAATAGGGATGGATACAGATTTATTAACCATACCTGTAGGATCCCCAAAGTAAAAACTCATACTCATCCCCATCTTTAATAGTCAACGGATATGAAATTTGTATCTCTTCCTCATTTATTGGGTAACAAATATACTCGTACTCACACTCATACTGGGTCAAATATCTACTAAATAATGTTAAAAAAATAAAAATCAAAGCAAAGCTAACATGATTTTATCAAGAATGCAATGTATAAAAAACATTTTCTTCTCTTCAATGGCAAGTAATAATTAAGAAAATTATAATTTCATAAATCTCAAAATAGATTACCAAATAAACTAAGGGTGTTCAGTAATTTAGAACAAAGACATATGGAAACGAGGCTACCATGTATATACTCATCCTTATCCTCGTTCCTAATTTAAAAAGTCAAGTATTACTCATATTAATACCTATGCCCAGTCAATATAAATATTCCCCGTCAACATTTGGACAGGTTCAAACAATAATTGTCATCCCTACTCACAATGCATAGGTTTTTCTTCATAAAATGAGTCCTAACTTCAACAAAAGAGAACATAGGTCTATTTATACTATCGACCAAAACTACTAGGCTCATCCAATAAGTTATTTAATTAGCTAATAGAAAATAATGTCCACAGAGAGTTTCTAGTTACAAGAATATAGAAACAAATACAATGCCCCAATAAGGCCAAATATAAAGATATACAATTTTACTCTAATCTTAAGCCTTCTTTTTGGTTGTTTACTCATGTATGATGTACTCATCAGTTTCCAACTTACTTTACTTCTTACAAAGTGGCAAAGCTTTTCATTGAGCTTGTTTGCAAAAACCATGGATTCGCCAAGAACTTAGTTCCTGAAGGGATCTCATTTTTATTAGCAAGTTTTGAACCAATTTGTTTAAACTCAGTCACACCCTTCTCTGGATGAGCTCCTCTAAGCACCCACACAAATGGATAAATTGAAGTTATGGATCAAACTATGGAGCAATATTTACAAGTTTCACTTACACCAAACTGGCTTCTTTGGTATTGATTTCTACCATGGACAAAGTTTCATCATAACACTTTAGTTCCTTCGTCATCCAATCTCTCTCTTGCCATGTTATGTATGGAAAGCCTCCACCCACTACTCCTATTTATGTTGATGACACATCCTCCATTGATGCGTACAAGTTTGCCTTGGCCACTTGTTATGAGATTTTGGCCATGTTGCAAAAGAAAGTGACCAAGGCCCACAACACTATGAAAACCACAACTGATAAACATTGTGGAACTTAACTTTGAGGTGAACCCTTGGGTTTATGTCCCAAGTTGCAGCCTTATTGACAAACCTTCAGTTTTCAAAGAGGAGTGCCCTACCCTTTTATTTCAGAATTCACATTGTCTTCCATTGTTCTATCCTAAAAGCTCACACTGAACCTCCTCCTAACTATCCTCTTAACTGAATTATTGAGATGGCCCTACAGTTCGTGGATAATGATCTATTGGTTACTCCCTTGACCATTATGAGCTTAAAGACAATTGCTTATTGGATGGTTCTTCTCTAATGGCAAGGTTTGCTTTTGGATGACACATCATAGGAGAGGTGGGATTACTTGTGCAAGAATTACAACCTTGAGGACCAGGTTTCTTTGAAGCGGGTGGTATTGATATGGACACGAATGAAGCCTAGTCTACTATGCCTCAAAGGACAATTAGGAGGAATTGGGATAGTGAGAACGTTTATTAATAGGAGAATAAGAGATTCTAGAAGATGTTTGTTAGGATGTGTTAGTGCAAAAATGGATGTAAGAACGTATTTTATTAGTAGGCCCATGCCTTGTAATTTCCCTTTACAATTATGGAAAGTATAATCTGAATTCTCTTTTCTTATCACTCCTCTTGGAGGTATTTTGTGAATACAAAGAAACTATTTTACTTCTTACACTTGTCAATGTCTTACCAATAAGAGAACAGTACATTGCTTCACCTACAATTACTCATCAGAATTTTATTGAAGCTTTCTCAAATTAGTAACAGAAGAAAACAGAAATATTGGGTCACATCTTATGCATTAAGCCAAAGTCATCAGATGCACAAGACAAATGTCTGATCACATCAGATGGCAACAAAAAGGATGTCCTATTATGCACAACGGACAAACTACCACAGCATCATCACATTTGCAACTTGGAAGAATATTTTCTTATTGAAGGCCATAACAGTATACCAATTAGGAATTAAAATTCAGTCTTTTTACATATCACACTTGCGTATACATTAACTACCTACATCCATAACCTCTACCCAGTAAAACAGATGGATTCAAGACCAGTCTACTGTCTAGCCACTCTAGCGTCCCAAATGGATAACATCTCTCTGAATAAGCAGAATACAATGCCAATCCTTGAAACAAAATTCCCTCAAACTCAAACATCAATGCTTCCTTCTTTATCTTCAGAAGCAATACAATATCAAGATAAATATTTCATTAAAAATCACCTTCCTAGTTCCTACGGCTACACAACATCATAAATTACAATCATCCCATGTTTGGAAGTCAGACGTTTCAGTCATTGCATAACAGCCAGTGAACAAAAGAACAATAGAAGAAGGTAGACAAATATAAAATAAATTTGAAAGATAACCATATCATACAAATTATTACTTTTGCATTCTTGACATGTTTTAGTAAACTGTTCACTTCTGCAGAACATTAGATTGATGATCAAATGGTCCGTGCAAGATATTTTCAAAGAAGGTATAGACAAAATTGAACTATTAAACTGAGATACATTTCCGCTAGATCTGTTACTGCTAGACCCTATGAAGTTGACTACAACTTACAAGTCCATAAATTATGGTTAGATATGGATTCAAATATATTAGATATGTTCTCGTGTTTGTCATTCACAAGTTTTACATTATTTAGGGTTTCTTATTCATCTCCTTACACAGATGTTGCCATTGTTAGGCTGACTAATATATTCTTCCGTATTAGGATTAGAAGTTAATGTCCAAAGGATTGTCCCAAAAAACTAAATTAAAGAACCATATTCGAAACAACATAATGAGTAATGATAGGTGTATACCTCAATTTTTTTCATCTTGGCTTCTGTTTTTGCTTTCTGATGATTTTCCCATGCTTGAATTTTCATCTCCTCACGCCTAAACCTGTGTAATTAACACAATATTCCTGCTTCAGAGAATTTTAGCATGTAACGACGCAAAATAATGTTACCGTGTTTCTGAATTGTTTAAATGCCCATAAAACATTGGTCTCGTGTTTTGAAAATGTGGTTAATTATATTTAGAAATTTGATTCATCTTTCTTCATCTTGTCACAAACATATCCCTGTCTAAGGGAGGGAAGACAAGTTTTAAGCTATTATTTCCAAAGAAACTGACATGAAAATTAAATACATACCTATAGGCTATAAACTCCACACATTGTCGAAGAATTCAGATACTTTGGCCTTAAATCCTTCCTTGGTTTCTAAATTTTTCTGTTGACTTTTATTAAGGGATAGATATATAATTGCAGTCACTTTCAAACAAATGTTAGAAAACTGAATTGATGGAAACAGGATCAAAAGGAGTTAAGCAACACTGCGTATCTTCATGGATCTATTTGCAGCAGAAAATTAAATAGACAATTGACAAAGAACAATACACTAGAAAGCTTAGCCTATTAAATGAAGCAACTTCAATTGTTTTAATTTTATATCTTTGAGATGTCATGGCTCTTCATGCAAGAGCTTTTGGGCAGCACCCTTTGCTCAATGAAATTTAATTTATAAATGAACAATTGGGTATGTTAATGGATTTACATAGTTACATGATAGTATAAACTGACCTGGCCATATACTTGGCCTTCTCAGCTTCCTCCCATGCTGATGCACGTGCTTCAACAACACTCTTAGGCGGTTCTGCTTTTGTTTTCAAGGAAGTGGATGCATCCTTATCCTCCTCCTCTTTGCTAGCCCAAGCAGCAATATTCATTTTACCAAGTTGTGTCCCAAGGACCATTATTTCACGTCTGGTTTTCATTTGTAGCTCCTTTTCGGACAATTCATTCTTGTTGAGATTCAGATTGTCACTATGTAGATCAGTTAAAGTAGATGCAGGGGAGGATCTGGGGGGAGTAGAAGGCCGCGAAGAATTAGGGCTGCGCATTGGTGTTGTCGCCCTCACAGGGGTACCTGTTCTTGAAGGCTCCTGGCTAGCAATAGGGGTCATTTCAGTTCCCATATCTCTCATTGATACTGACCGAGCTGTTGAAGGGGGAGGAACAAATGTTGTTGCATTCTGGATGGCAAGAGATGAATTGTGCTGGCTAAGGCTAACTGTCAACATAAAATAGCAGAAAGGGAACCACAGAAAAAAGAGTTAGTAGTCCCAGAAATGAACTATAATTACTAAAACTAAACACAATTTATCTAACTCCTTCAAATGAAAATCAACACTAATGAACAAGAATTCTAATTATGATATGATCTGAATTAACAATAAGCTTGTGTAATCTGGACACACAGAAATGATTAACACACACAAGTGAGTCAAACATATAATCTTTGACAAAAATGGCAGAAAAATCAAATATGTTTGAATAAACTAAAAGTATGTTTATATCTCCGGTAATGAATTCCATAGCACAATCAAACATTTACCACAAGAACTTGCAATTGCATAGGGATCAGCCTCCCAACTCACAAATTTCTGTCCTTCACTTTCCATCTTGGTTTGATTTGTATCAATTTGCTTGGTATCTGGCTCATCTAAAGCAATTTCTCTTTGATCAGGAACTTCAACAACAACCTTCATTGAAGGTTGCCGGCTTCCATAACCAAGACTACCAGCCTTACGTGGACCTACATGCCCACCACCTTGCCCTTGGGCCTGCTGCGCTGTCTTCGGCCTGTTCGATGTTGGACTTGCTATCCACTTCTGAGCATCATCCCATTTAGATGGTGCTGGTTTTGAGAATGGCCTCACTGGCACTCTCTGTGTAGGCCGCTCGGCCTTTTGAAATTCAAACACTGATGACGACATGCTCATATTATCATGACCACTGTCATAATCTGAAGAAGGGTCTTCTAAGATTCTATTCCTTGAAGTCACTGCTGCATTAGCCTTCACAAAACGATCATCACCAACTGCCTCTATGCTACTGGTGCGAACTAAAGCAGAAGTTGAATATTCAGGAAGCACACTCACAACATCTACATCTTTACAATGATCAGAACTGCTACCACCTGTAACAGATATGTCAAATACAAGTACCCTTACGACTGCGACCAGAATACGAAACACCATCCATTCTATAACAATAACATATTTGAAACTGCTTACAATTATCATTGTATAAACTAATCAAATAAATCAGAATTTGAAACAAAAGACATATTTGAGATACCAAGTACGCAAGTACATTATATATGAAAGAATGTCCGGTCCCTTTTCTTCATTTTCTTCTGCCTTTTTTTATATAATTTAAATCATAGTATAATTCTAAACTTTCTCACAAAACTAAGGGAGATAATGATTATAGAGAATAATCATACTCGGTAAAAATCTTACATTTTGAGAAAGTACATATCTTTTAGATTTACAAAATCGCAACCTTGAGGGATGCATTACATCAATCAAGATACAGACCCAAGAGCATACGTACCAGATTCATCCATATCCGAATTCTGAGATCTCGTGGCGAAAGTAGAATCAAGCTCTTCCTCTTCTTTCCTCTTCTTCTCCACGCCCAGTAGCATGTTCCTCAATTTTCCCGGTGAAAATCCCCCACCACCCTGCAAACCCAAGTTTCCATAAGGCTAAAGGCAAATCATAGAACCCCAAAAACGAACAGATCAAAACAAGAGTTTCCACTATGCAGAACACTAAGAAAACTCACTTTCCAAATACAACACTACACGGGTGGGAGAGAAATGGTGAAAAATGCAAATCAAGCAAAAACAAAAAAGGTGAAGAGGATGAAAAAGGTAGAAGAGAGAGACCTGAGGCTTTTGGATCCTTTCGTAAACCATAGTGGATAAATGGGGTGTCCTTGTGGGAGCAAAAATGCAATCTTTACACAATGTAGTGAAAGTTCATCTCTGCCGTAAGCTAGCAAGTACTTGTTTGGGTTTGAAGCTTTTGAGTTGCAAAAGTGACAGTGTTCCCTAAAGTTTTCAACTTTGAATGAGCAGAGAGAGAAAGAAAGTTGGTAGACAAGAAGATGCAGTAATAGCCGGACCTGTCTCTGACCCGTTGTTGTACTACATTGGCTTTTGTGGCCCACTTTCCCACCCTTTATATAATGTAATCCCTTATGTTACTTCTTCTTAAGTTCCATTTGCTATGTGCAATTATTATCTCTTATCTGTCTTCTAATGCAGAATCTACCAAATTTAATAAGTTTAGTAAGGGCAATTCATCATAAGAGAGGAGTTTAGCTTCCAATCACCTACTCATAATACTTCCTCAAAGTTAGATTTATAAGACAATAATTAAAAGTGAAAGTGGGGTTTCGTATTTTTCTAAGACCACACATGCTTTCTTTTACATGATACAGTCTAACTCAAATCACGTAATGTAAGCCATAGATTGTTATTTAGCATTTAGTATATTCATATACTTACATATTAAGTTTGAAATTTCGGAATTAAAATGAAATAACTTTTTGACAAATAATTTCATGTCAATTGATTTATAAGATTTATATGATTTGAAGTGTTAATCTAAATTTCGGAATTTGCTTACATGGTGTTATATAACAAAGCATATAATATGTAACCCTGTTTTAAGAGAATATCAAACTCTTATATAGAGTAAATATACATTAACCAAAAATACAATGGTTAATATTTTCTTGCGAAAAACAAAGGTTGTAAAAAAATTATATACTCTTAAAACATTGCTGTGGATGTTTTCATCATGGGATTTTTTTAATAAAAACAAATTAAAAGCATTACTATTTAAAGTTGTTATTGTTATAATTAATACAACTATTATCGGTAACAATTGCAATCACTTACCACCTATAACACTTAAATGATCTCGTTTTTAAATAATTATATATTTTCTTTAAGAATTTAAATTTGCTCATTAGTGCAATTTTCTATAAATTTCATATTCATATACTCTTTTTAAAATTTGAGGATAATGCATAATTTTATCTTTTATTTTGTCTTTATAATTTTAGTTGTATATATTACTTTCTTCACTTAATTATATTGTCATCCAATAAATTTAGTATTATTTCTAAGAACTCCAACATGATAATCATTAAGAAACTTACAAATTCACCTTGAAATTTCATCAACACCAAGTTCATATTTTCACTTTTATCACTCAATCAACTTTAAACATGACAAAACCTACGTTCTCTCGACTTCCTTTATTATCTCTTTTTGTTATAGAACTATCCATCACCACTAATTTTTCATATAGCATGTCCTAGTCTTTTATGCTTTCTCAAACTTTACCCTTTCCCCCATCCACTTGACCATAACAATTTTTTCCCTTATCCACTTCCATATATATCATTGGCTTTAACTCAAACACAACCGCACCCACCACCCAATCATTTTCCATCTCATATAGCATTGTCTTTCTCTACCTTCCCTCAACCTTCCTTGACCTTCCGCCCACCCAAATTATAACTTGTTCACTTTGATGATTTTGAACCCTTTGATTGGCTATTTGAGAAACAATTTTTCAATCTTTACCAGGTTCACCTTATATAGCATATTTACATGGTTTTTAAAAAAAATAATGATATCTTTTAGTTGGTATAAATAGATGTACCATTAATTTTAGTTCACTACTTAGGCATCCTTCACTCATGTTCTAGAAATATGTTTCTAACACTTCATCTTATGAAAATTATCAGGCTAGGCATTTTAAATTTTGTTAATACAAAGTTGTTGATTTTCTAAGCTAGATGTGCAATTATGTCATGGAGCTACGCTTAGTTTTATTCTAAATTATTTCATTTATAGTTTAATCCTTTCTAGAAACATGTTTTTAACCCTTCATGTTATAAAAATCATCAGGTTGTGCCTTTGAAACTTCGTCAATACAACTTCATTGCTGATTTTCAAGGGAACCTATTAAAAGATGTGCAATTACATCATGGACCTCTAGGTTCATTCTAAATTGTGTCATCTCTAGCTTAATCCATAAAATTCGCATGAATTGGCTATCCAAAAACTCACTATTATAACTCAACCCATTGGATTATCAAAATTGATTGAGGCTAAAATCAAAGATTTTAAGCCTTATTTTTTCAAATCCTCCCCAACCTTACCCAATCCATCCTAATTTCCATGATATAACTCTTCCATCCATACCAACTTGAACAACCTTACCCATCAAACATCTTTTAGTCTCTTGGTTACCATAATGTCGTGTGTGAGACATTTGTTACAATTGTGATGAAAAACTCACATTTGGCCACAATTGCACCCAAACCTATTTTGTCTTTTTAATGAACGATAAGGCATAAATTGAATCTATAAAATACCTTCTCCTTGGTCTCTGAACCAAACCATCCAACCCCACCAACCACCATTACATTTTTAAATTTCCTCCTAAGCTCTTATTGACCAACATTCCCTGTAAATACTATGTGTCTAAATCACCATTCACAACCTACCTATTATTGTCCTAGTTTATTTAGGTAGCTCTAATTACATATTACAATCATATCTAGCTCATCCTTTACGCCAAATTGTAACTTTAATTTCCCCTTTCTCAGTCATGGTTAAATGACCACTATATATGTTGTGAAGGTTTATATCTTCAAGTGGACATCTATCTTCAATCCACACATATCTAAATTCCCTTCTACATACTTTTATTAAAGGTGTTGATATAGTTTTCTATATTGAGTGACTACACACATTAGACCTACCATTACTAACTTTTATATACTCAACATCTTCTTCACCCACTCTAACACCATTATTACCCTATACAGCCATTCCACTCTTTTCATCAATTTACTAATTATAAAGAAAGATGACATTTAGAGTTTTTATGCAAATTATAATACACTCAATGTTACTATTATGGATAGATTTTGTGTATCTTCCATTGATGAATTATTGGATGACTTAGGCACTATTACATTTTTTCTATGAATAATTTATGCTTAGAATACCACCCAATTCAAGTGGTTTTGAAAGACATACATAACAAATATTTCACACAATGGATGGCTGTGATGAATTTTTAGTAATGTCATTTGGTCTCACAAATGTTTATTCCACTTTCTCAATCAATCATGAACGATTTACTCAAGTCCATTTGCACCAATTTTTCCTAATATGTTTTTATAGTTTATAATATTGATTTCACACACTTAGACTTAGTTTTGCAATTATTATATTTTGATCAATTTTTTTGTTAATTTCTCTCTAAGTGCACTTTTATTATTAATTTGATACACTTCCTATGACATATTATTTCCTTTACAAGTTTTTCCCTAGATCATGACAAAGTTCAAGCTATCTTACATCGGTTGGAGCTACACATACTTACGACACATAATAGTTTTCTTAGCTTTATTAGTTTTCATTATCATTTTATAGCTAGTTGCATAGACACCTAATGTTGCACGAGCATTTAAAGCATTGATGAAAAATTAAATCTGTCAGTAAATTAATCGCAAAATTTCTATTACTAAAATCCGTTGGTAATGACATTTTACCAACCCATAAAATTTCATCCTTCTAATTTTTCTTGTAGTATAAGTTGTCTAATCTTAAATCCTCTAACAATACTTAATAATACTTCTGGTTTTTTTGTCACATGTCATCTAATCTTAGATCATCTAAAGATTTTTTATAAAATATCTAACAAATAAAAAATTATGCCTATTTTTTATTTAAAGCAACTTAAGTTAGTCCACACTTGATAAACTTGATAGATATACAAAACCTTTAAATTATTTATTATCATCAAAACTTTGGATAACTTGTTGATAATAATGTAGAGTTGCATCTAGTCATGTATGTCTTAACATTGCACATAGCATCTAAACCCCTTGTATGTTGGACTCGCCACTCACAAACCAAGCCAAACCCCTACAATGTCAATGCTTAACCTATCACTTATGTCCACGACTCAACCTAATATATCTCTTTTAGTATCATAACAACCCATTCCCAATCTAGCGCACACGCCTCCTAAAAATCTCTTGCACAATCCTTTTCGTTAGTCCAATCCATTACTCCAACATCATTCATTCTCCTAACAATGTTGACTTTTAATATTTTCAACTCCGGATTTTTCTTTTATAATGAAGAGTAATGTTAGTGCCTACCAAACACAAAGTCCAAGCATTTAAATGGTTCAAAGAATATCTTTTTAACTAATTAATTATTTTTTCTTCCAATCTAAGGATATTCATTCCTTTAATCATGTCCCAAACTCTATATGTATGATTGTTCTTTTCATATGATAAGAAAAATTTTGAGACTTTGTAATTTTCCGTACACATGTAGTTTCTTAACACTTGAACTTTAAAAAACAACGTAACTCCAAACAATATTAGATTCAATTTTTTGTGTGTGTGAAAGGGAGAAAGCGATTGAGTTTAATTTTCATGTTTAAGGAAATGATAAGCTCGTGGACTCGTTTCAATATTTTCTTATCTTAAAGTGCATAGTGGTGCCTTTTTTGGTGAATAAAAGTGCATACTACATTAAAACTGGTGAGTACAAAGTACTTATAAGCTAAAATAAGAAAACATTACAGTTATTTTGGTGGATATATATAGTTATCATGAGTTATTGAGCTACTTGAACGATTATTCATGTATAAAAAACATATTATCTTATTGTGACAACTACCAAAATTTAAAATTCTAACTCATATCATATAGCATCAACTTATGAAAAACAAATAACGAAAAAACAATTTAATAATATTATGTTTAGTATAAATAAAAGAAACCAGAGAATAGAAGAGTGAAGGAAAAAAAATAAGACACGGCAAAATAAAAATACAAATAAATGTTTTGTTGAAGTGAATTAAATTGAAAATGAAGAAAAGTTGTAGAAGTATAAAAGAAAAAAAAATTGCTATGCCATAGTCTCTACAAACTCAAATAATTGATTATATATTTGTGATATTTAACTTTCACTAAATACATAATATATGACAT
>Ga0123340_1001784_pt1 | contig 18503 bp, 17 predicted proteins | sample SirMexnodulemix_FD_89961 | JGI IMG/M metagenome (GOLD analysis project Ga0123340, IMG submission 89961) | Root nodule microbial communities of legume samples collected from Mexico - Siratro Mexico nodule mix | ecosystem: Host-associated > Plants > Roots > Nodule | place: Mexico: Nepantla... | reverse complement strand
TCAGAGGTTTTAGAGAGATGGTGGCTCAAGTGGGAATGAGACTTGATTACTAACTTTTCCTATAAATACGTATTTTCAGTTTAATAATATAATAATCAAATGTTCATTCCACTTTTACCACTTTTACTCAAATGATAGATTTTCTAGGTTGTTACAGAAGTGATGTTTTGTCTCTATCATTTAGTTCAATGTACATTGAGATTTTCTTGTGTTGTTATTATTAAGAAATTTTATTTTGTTGATTCTTTGGAAATTCCAAAAGAACTAGTGTTGTCCACGTTAATTTTAATTCTTTGGTGGTAGTTTTTCTTAATTAGGTCACGTGGGTTTTTTCTTTCTATTAAGAGTTTTCTTTCTTTTTGATATCTAATGATTTTTCCTTTCATTTAGTACATTTCATTATTTTATCTATTATTATTGTTGTTTATTACTTGATATTTTTTAGAATCTATTATTATTTATAAATAAGAGAGTTTATGTTAAAGCTGATTTGTAAGATAAAGTTTTCACATCACTTATATATTATAATCTATCTTTATTTTTAGTTAATAATAATATTAGACTAATCACATTATAAAAATTATCATATCTTTTCATGTTGTGATGAGATGACTACTTAGTATTAATCATTATCTATTTAGTCAGTGACTCTTACTTTTAAATGTCATTCATTCTAATTTAAATATTCTTTTTGGAAATTGTTACTTTCTTAATTTTTTCTTCCAAACCACATAATTAAAATACAAAAATGATTATTTAAAAAAAAAGTCTACAATTCTATCTTGACTTGACGAAAAGATATCAATAGAAAAAACATTGAGTGTTAAATAAATGCTGAAATATGGTTAGTCATTGGAATAACACTTGCATCAAAGTAACTCAATACCACACCAATTATAATAATAAAAAAAAAAACAGCATCACGCACATTGGAACATGTCCTTGTCGTTTGGGGAAATCTCCAATAACGTCCCTAAACATTATCTACATACTTCAATTCCTTTTCGTTCTAGAGATTTGGTCTACAAACTTAAACCAACAACAGAAACAATTCATTATTACTACTCCTCATTCAATAAATAAAGCACTAACAATATCAATTAAATATGAACCTTAATATATATTTCTATTTTTTAGTATATTATATGTTAAGAAACACGATATTTTATTATGGCAGACCAAACTTTACGAGGAGCTAGTGTAGCGGGTCAGTTATGACTCTGCAATGCGCATTTGGTGGTAGTTGGAGAAGCACCACCAACACCAACACCAACACAACACTAAGCTCAAAAGCGACACCAAAGTCTTCATGTAGGGTCCAGCATAACTACTCAGTTCAAGAGTTACAGTGTTAGTTATGTGTGTACGAATGTTATGGCCACTGCACGTGTGGGGATTTACCTCATGATTATCAAAATTCATTGTTCTTCTAAAGACATTTTCAATCTTTATCATAAAAAAAAAAACATTTTTCGGCGAATATTCATTTGTAAACAAATAAATATTTAATATATATAAAAAGAGATTGTGTTGAGATTGAGTTGTTAGAAAAGTATATATATTGTATTCAGATTGAGTTGTTACAAAACAGCACGCAGGGACCATTATTAATTCAATACGTCCAACGCGAGAAAGGGTTGTTCACGTTTGTAGTGGCAGATTTCTGTTCTTTTGTGACAGCCTTCTTTTAAATTTCTTTAATTGACGATGTTCTAGTTTTGGTACTACCCCACTTCATTTTAATGAACACTCTTCCTTCCTTCTGTAGTTATTTTCGCTACTCATCTTTTCAATTTGCCTTATTTTATCCCTTTTTTTTTGCTTCTTCAGATTTTCTTCTTATATAATTATTATTTGTTTATTACATAGTATTCCACTCTCTCAATCGGTTCTTCCCGTTACTTTCACTCGACGTTCAACGTTTTCGTTTTGTCAGACCCTTCTGATCTCTCCCGGTGGAATAAGGAACAATGCTTCTCCTTCACCTGCAAAGCTGTCAGCCATGGATTGTACCACCAGCATACACCCATCTCTCTTCAACCAATTCCAGGTAGACCCTTATGATCTCTCTTTCTCTCCGCACACCCTTATGATCTTCAAAGAATTTGCATGTCCTCAAAGTTGAATACTTTGGAATTGGTCGTATGGGTTTTAGATGAGTGTGTTATATGGAGAATTTTTTCTTTTTAATTGTTTGTGATTCTTCACAGGATGTATATGCCCTGTCACTTAAGCTGGATCAAGTCCTCAGCATTACACATGCGTGGTCCTAGAGCGCACGCTGAAGGTGAGCCTCGTGAATCAACTGCTGCTTTATTGAGTTTACAAGATCTTAAACTTGTCAATGTTGAGTTTCTGTGGGGTAAGATGTTGTTGACTTGTTTATCGTTAAACTGAATGGAGATTTATGTACCTACTTAAAATGTCATTTTGTGGGACCAAATTTCACTCAAACAAAAGCTTTAGTTCAATTTTGTATATGGAAAATGGCCCAATTCATTTTTTTTTTTCCTAATCATTTCTCCCACTTTACGAGTTATTGCTCTGTCTCAAGCTTGTAAACTTAGAGTTTTGCCTGGTTTGTTGCTCACTGATCTTATGTTGCTCATTTCCTAATCATTAGTATTTCTTATAATTGGCTGATGAGACTCTTTCTTTCAGTTTCTTTAACCCAGTTCTGCTTCCGGGGTCATCATTTAACTCTCTAACCGGCTGCTACACAGTTTTCTTCCTCTGCTCTTCTTTTCTTTTGTCAACAAAATAAGACCATTAATTGTCATCATGTGAAGTAGATAATATGTCATGTTACTTATATGGGATAGAGTCAAATCTAATAATTGAATACCATAGGATAGAGTCAAGTCTAATATTTGTATACAATAGGACAGAACCAAGTCTAATTATTGAATTTAGTCTGAAGCTGAGGTAGTACTTTTCTTACTTTTCTTCTCACGTACTTCTTATTTGTCCGGTATATTTTGTGTGAAGGCTTTTGCATGTGGTTTGAATAATTATTTACTTGTTCTGTGACCAGTTCTGATGTATTGTATTCTTCTCCTTTTCTCATGTTTCTGAAACTATAGAACAAATGATCCAACTAGAGTCACAATTGTTAAATTGTTTACGTCTGTTAAATGTTGTAGTCATACTTCCATCTCTTACTTTTTTTTCTATCAAAGGTTTCAATACAGTCCTCAACTATGTTGTACTTTAAGCTTTACTACATATATTGAAATCTCCTGTTTGAGCCTCTTTTTTTTCTGTTAACAATGCTAGCTTCATAAGAAAAGAAAGGAGAAGAATACTTCCACTTGCTTTCAGACTGGGCTCATGATATGTACATATAACAGACCAAGAAACTCAGCAAGTGTGAAAAGATTAGTGATTCACACTGCCAATGCCATGAAACTTCATTTCCATCATATATTGGGCTATATTTATTTATTTTGGTGTGTGTAGATCTTAGTGGATTTTTCAACATGGTTATATCTATCTACTTTTTTTATAAGTTCAAATTGTTTTTTCTGGAATGTTTCTTTCCATGAGCTTCTACACTGTCTTAGTGGAAGAATTTTTTTTTTAATCCCTAATCAACTATGTTTATTCTGTAACCCTTATTTTCTTTTGGGAGAACTTCATTTTGTTGGTCCAGATTTAAATATTTTCTTTCTTTCATCCATCTTTCTGTTTCCTATGATTTATTCTCTTTTTTGTTTTATTTGAAATAATTTTTGTGGATTAATTTTGTTGCCTGCTCTTACCTAGAACTAAAGGTGAATTGATAACATCCCTGTAGGGAGATGGGAGGTTGATTCTCATAGGTCCGAAGTTAAGTCAAGTTCCAACACTTCGAAACATGTCCCAGAAAATTTGAGCACCAAGTTTTTTTGGATGAAGAAAAATAGTAATAGTTCTCAGGTGAGAAATATATGATAAAACTTGGAAAATGGTATAGATTTGTTATAGTAACTGTTATTTTCATCTGATTAAGTTCACGTTCTCCTTCTGTTTATGCTTCATATAAACCTTTTTCAATTTTCTTTTCAAACATGCTGTTCGAGGTTGTATTTAATGATGAATGCCATTTATTATTAAAGTGCTAATATTACTGAATTTTCTCCTTTTCCTTATTCTGAGGCATGTTGTGCATGAGAACAACTGTATTTCAATCACTAAAGTCCTTTACATTATTCCTGTCAATAGTGCTTGACAATGGGGTAAGTAAAATCAATGACAGTGATATTGGCTAAAAGAAAATCCTTATAGGATTGCTTGTTAATATTTTCCATGAATCACTGTTTCTTTTGTGCAAGTAAGGATTTTTGAAATAAGTTTTCTACAGATTATTTGTCTAAGTCAATATCATGGTTGTATCATGCTCAAATGTGTTGGATAAATTGATCTATTATTGGATTTGGCTTGCTAGACTTTGCAGCACTCAGTGCTAACTAAATCTCTCTAAATACAATATGTGCTGCAGGGTCCACAGGCTAGAAGCATGATACAATTTATGTCTTTTTACATCATAATGAGATTGACCCATAAGCAGTTGTGTGATCTGATGATAAAAGCTGGCCATGCACTTATTCCATACATGTCTCAGATTCATATTGCAACAAGCTTGCCTCTTGCTTGTGTTTCTGATGCCTTGAATAAACCTAAGCCTCTTAATTTAGATGTGTCCTTGCCCTCTTTTCATGATGTTAGTTGGAGCTTAGCACGGTTGTTATATTTATTTAACATCCAGCTTGAAAGAAATGTTGCCACGTAAGTCAATCACTTCATTTATTTGTCTTTGAATTTTTCTGTTTACTGGTTAATAATTTGAAGCTCCTCACTTGATTAAAGCCTTTAAGTAGCATTGATTACATATTTTAGTGTGTTTGTCTTGGTATGAGATGATTATATATAGCTAGTTGGTTTTATATTATAAGAAAGTTTACTGGCAGTTTTTCTAGTAAAACTGTTGAGCTCTTAAGGAAGAAAACTGGATTATTATCGAGGAACATGACTAGTTTTCAGGGATTTAGTGCTTATGGTTAGGGATGGACTGGAACACAAAATTGTTGAGAACTATCCATTCTTCAAAAATAGCTCTGGGTAGGAACTTTTGCATGGCTTCCTTGGGTGCTATGCTTTTGAACACCCTCATTACTTTATTGCAGCTATTCCAAAGGACTAAGGAGCTTACTTATTTGTGGCCAAGAAGGCTAACTGAAACCTTTTCTGAACACTTTCTAAAGTATGTAAATTGAGAGTGACTTCATTCTATGAATGGAGCTAGTGGGTCTTGTTTATGTTACCAGCTATTTCTAGGTATTTAAAAAACTAATGATATATACATACTTGTTTGAAACAATCATATGGACTCTTTCAGGTTCTTTGTGGTGCTCCTATTGGCATGCTTCTCATTTGTTATTATTGGTGGTGTCATGTTCTTCAAGTTAAGGTAATCATAGATAGGTCACTGTTTTAAGAGTGTTCTGATTTCCAAGTTCAATTTTTATTTCTCTCCTTTGCCAACAACTGCATTAGATCATGGCAGTTTAAATTATGATGAACTATTATCTGTTGTTCTTATATATGTTTGTTAATCTAGGTCATTTTAAATTATCCAGGGGTAATAAAAATTCTCTGGAAGATTGTCTCTGGGAAGCCAGGGCATGTCTTTGTTCATCATCTACTCATTTAAAAGTATGTTGGTTTTGTTGTGGACTTTATAATCTGGGTTTTTATTCACCCCTTTTACATTGTTTATAAGTATTTACTGTGTAATTAAATAACAAACTTTTTGTTGATCTACAGCAATCAACACGTGTTGAGCGTGTTATTGGTTTGCTTCTGGCAATATGGGGTATATTGTTTTACTCTCGACTTCTAAGTACGATGACTGAACAATTTAGGGTAAATTCTGAAGCATTAAGCATTCAGTAAGCAATATTTTCCTTGTGTGCTATTAATTTTCAGTGTTCTTAACAGAGTAATATGCAAAAGCTCAGGGAGGGTGCCCAAATGCAAGTTCTGGAGACTGATCATATCATTATCTGTGGGATGAATAGTCATCTTCCCTTCATATTAAAGCAGTTAAATAAGTATCATGAGTTTGCTGTTCGCTTAGGCACAGCTACAGCTAGGTAAATGGTTCAGACAAGGTATTTGCCCATTGCCCTTATCTTGTGTTCTGATTTCTGGCTTCTGCAATATGTTTTTTGATCTCTATGCAGGAAGCAGCGAATCCTTCTTATGTCTGATCTTCCAAGAAAACAGATTGATAGGATAGCTGACAATATTGCAAAAGATTTAAATCATATTGACGTCCTTAGCAAGAGGTATCAATGCTGGGTAATTTCCTATTTTAATCATGGAAACACCTTTTGTAGAATTACAATTTGTTTCTTCTCTTAAGCCAGCCAAAGGCTTTTCTGCTCTATTTGATTGATCTTGGTTAATGTTCCTTTTAGAGAATGTAACGTAGAGTGGGAACGTGAGTGTCTTAAGATTATAAGATTATTATTTGTGTTTAGTTCCATTTTATTATGAGAGCTACTTAGTTCCTTTAGCTTCAATTTTAAATTAGAGAAGTCAAGGTCATCAACACAGTTGCACTTCCACTGATATCTGATTGAGAGATTAGACCACCAAAGAGAAGCTATTAACATTATTATATCTCATCACCACAGTAAGATTAACAAAGTACCCTAGAAAATGCAAGCAGTCTGCTATAATCATATGCACCAAAGAACCACAGAAACACTGCACCATCATGTAACTTTCCTTTTTCTGGCCGTTCCAAGCCTTTCAAAGCTAATTAATAAGAATTAAGAACTGCATTAAACAATTCAATGGATACTTCAAAATCCCTACATTTAGAAAAGCTCTCAATTTTGTCCACATGTGGTCACAGAACTAGGTAAATTTGTGAGTGCTTATTACTGTTATGTATAAGCAAAAGTAACGAGTCATTGCCATATTTTGACTTGATTTAAAACTTATTTTCTTTCATGTCTCAAATGTTAATTAGACTAATGAACACATCATAATAGTTAAATTTTACTAGAATAGTATGGTTTATAGACCACATTTCTTGAACAGTGCCTAAAGACATACTACAGAAACTTTAATTATTCAGACCCCTAACTTCCTAAATAACTACCTAAAGACAAATATTGCACAAAGGCTAATATTTCGGGCTTCCTGAGTCTTGAATTGCTTCTTATCCCTTCTCTCTTAAATTTTCTAAGGTCTATCTTGAAAGTTTTTGGCTTTACAGTTGCAGTCTTAGTTTAACAAAATCATTTGAAAGAGCAGCAGCCAACAAGGCACGTGCAATAATTATACTACCAACAAAAGGTGATCGGTAAGAGTTGTTCTACTTAGCTTGTTATTGTCAGGTGGTTATAGAGCAGCTTTTAGTACCTTTTAGTAGACTAACTACTTTTTACTTAATTTGGCTTTTGTCATGTGCCGACTTTCACTTTAACGAAGCTAATGGATTTCAGATTGTTTGTATGTTAGGTATGAAGTTGACACAGATGCATTTCTTTCTGTTTTAGCCCTTCAACCAATTCCAAACATGGATTCTGTCCCCACTATAGTTGAGGTTTGTTACATATGAGCAGCTTTGTGTGAAACTAAAATAAACAGAGAATAAACTATTTGAAAATTTATTAATTAATGAATATAGGTTTCAAGTTCCAGGACATGTGAGTTGATGAAGTCAATCTCAGCATTGAAAGTAGAGCCAGTAGAAAATGTTGCATCCAAACTATTTGTTCAATGCTCTCGGCAGAAGGGACTTATAAAGATCTACAGGCACTTGCTAAATTATCGAAGTACCACAATTATGCTCTCTACATTTCATGCATGTCATGTTCATACAGATTGCTTGTTTTCCGATTTCTTTAATATTTATTTTGTATTTGTTATATGTTCTGCCAAAATAATTCAGAATAGATTTTTATATAAATTAAAAATGTATTTTGATAGTTTGTGAATTGGACCTAGCAAATACCAAATTATACATTTTGCAGGTTTCTATTTTTTAATTAGTTGTTATCAAATGACAAGGAACTGTTGGAAATTTCCTTCATTGTTGGTACTCTTAATCTGCCTAAATTGTGGTATGTTTGGGGATTGCTTTAATTGCAGTTTTCAAGGGATTTGTTTAGTCTAACCATGCTTAGATATATGACTTAAATAGAGTGTATAAAGTTTAAGCAATTATCACCTTATAATCCGATTTTATGTAGTTAAGCTCTAAGCCCAAATTCTAAGATGATATTGGAGTCTATATAAGATCCATTGCTGGGCCACTCATATTGCTATACCCAGCTTTTAAGATGATATTCTAGCATGAAGTGGTGTGCTAATTGTGGTTTCTTTGGGTACCTTAATTGCAATCTCAAGGGGGGTGTTTAATTCCACGTTACTAAGATATACGACTTAAATAGAGTTTATAAAGCTTGAACAAGCCTTATTTTTTGTAAGTTGGTTTTGAAAATCGATTTTGACTCTAATTTCAAATTCTAAGATGAATATTAAAGTAAAGTGTATTTTATTTCTTTTATTTTTTATCCACTAATTTGGTTTTGAGTTCCATTTCCTAGTTTACTTGGTATACACTAAAGTAGACTGAGATATTTGCCTTAAATTTGAAAAATGGTTAAACCTTCTATGACATTTTTTCAGTTGATTTACATGTATTTATTCTTAAATTCTAACTTTTAGTTCCACTTGCAGAAAATGTATTCAATCTTTGCAGCTTGCCTAACCTAGAAGGAATGACTTATAGGCAAATAAGACATAGATTTCAAGAAGTAAATTACTTTATTCATAATTTCCTGACAGAAGTAATTACATTATAGACTTTTTAAGCTTTTTACCTTGATACAATTTCAGGTCGTTGTATGTGGTCTTTACCGGAATGGGAAAATACACTTTCACCCAAACGATGGTGAAATTCTGCAGCAAACTGACAAAGTATGTAGATTGATACATAACTTAGTCTAATTCTCGTATATATGATATCTTTCTTGCCGACCTTTTTGTCATGAAATTTATGAGAGTTTCATGGTTAATGGCCCATTTCTTATTAAAGATTAAATGTGATTCTGATACTTTTTCTTGAACTACTAATTTTCACTTATGAGAAAACACTAAGCAAATAATTTTTCTTAAAAAAATTATGTAAGCATTATAACTACTTTTAAATATATCCTTTTGTTGAAAGAAAACTTATTCTTCTAAAAAAGAGAAACTTGAACAAATGGGAATGGTTGTTCTTCTGAATAAACAAGAGTTTTAGAATACATAAAGTATAATAGAATATATTATATTTTTCTTTAGTATTAGATTTCTATTTCATATCTCATAGGATTGGTATCCATATTTTCTGATCTCACAATTTGCTTCCATTTTAGTTAGGATCACGATTAGGACAAATAAGGGTTAATGAGTGCACTAGGTTTTATAATCTCATGGCATATTGTAATACATCACATCATATCAAGTCAATCTCATAGTATTTGTTCTCTATTCTCTCCTTTCACTTCCTCATTTGTTAAAACTCCATAATTTCAACAAAGGGAACAGGTTATTGTTCCATATCTTTTTCACCAACAATTATGCGTAGAAGTTGCAATACCAAGAAATTCAATGTTCAAACAGCTGGTAAACTAGAAGAAGGGAGTTGGCGTCAGAAATTGGATTAGTTTAGGACACAATACATTTTATGTCCCTGACTCCTTGGTATGATGAAAAAATTTGTTAACTTTTTGACAATTTCACCTAGGTTGGCATGTTTATTACAAATTAACTTTGCTCTGTCTATGTAGTATAAATATGTAAAAAGAGTGGGAGAGTGTTGACTCATTTATATGTTATGATTAGAGTTGCACAAAGTTTAAATTTCGAAACTAGAAGGAGCCGAAGTCTAATTATGCCTAAGTTACTCTGTGCATGACAACTTAAACACTAGTCTGTCTTCGGGCTTTAGAAATGTATTTTGTGAGCTTCATGTCATATTTGAGTATAATTTTCTTTTCTCAGTACATTAAGGTCGTGTAAAAGTGAAAAATAATTGAGTTTATCTTAAATTTGTTTTGCCTAAATCTTCATTGCTTTAGGTTTCATCTTAATTCAGTAGATTCTTGTAGTTCAAACATTTTAATTCTGTAGATTCATGTAGTTCCAATCGGATTAGTAATCTCTATTGATTTCATGAGGGATGCGTGTTACAGATACTATTTTCAGACTTAACTGTTGCTTACCTGAAATACTGGCTGGGAATCAGGGAAGAGAGAATGTGTAATGGAAAAATTGACAATGGCTGGATCAAACCTGATCACTGCCAGAAGCCATTCAGTCGACTAACAGGACAATGACATGTTGAATAAATTTATTTTACATTAGTCAAGTGTCAAAGCTTACAAGCATATGTTATGATACAGCTTACCTTTCTTTGTAGGTATTGTTTATTGGATCCCTTAAGAAGGCTAAAAGTCCAGAAGAAACCCTAAATGGGAAAGAAGAAACACATGTAATTCATGATGAGCACATACCTGCTCAAAAGGATGTGGAACATGCCGTCAAAATGAGTAAAGTTAGACTTGCTAATATTGTAAAACGTCCTAATAGATCAGGTTCCAAGGTATGACACTTCCATTTCTCTGTTGTATACAAGTTTTGAATAAGCATCATACCATATGTACTATTTGAAATGTTAACCTTTATTGGTTATCATCATGTAGGCATCAGAAGGGAATGTTGGCCCAAAAGAATGCATTCTTTTACTTGGATGGCGCCCAGATGCTGTAGAAATGATCCAGGAGTATGATAACTATCTTGGTCCTGGAAGTGTTTTGGTATGTCCTTAAATATCTGAGAATCTTTGTTGATGTATACTTTTGTTTCTAATTGGGGAGAAAAAAAACTTAAATATTCTTCCCCATACCCCGTCCCCTCAAATAATAATAATAATTAGTGACTAATCTTGATTGTGCCTGGAATGTTTTGGTAGGTTCCATTTATTTGAATCTCTAACTTGGAGAAGAAAGCTGAATACAATTTTATAATATTTCCAGTACAAGGTCTAATCCATACTGATAGGCTAAACTTATTTAAGGAAAAAAGAAAAATTCAAAACATAAAATCTATCCTAATAATAACAAATATGATTTTTACCAGGAATAGTTTATCCTAAATTAGTACCTATTTAGAAACACCCTCTCAAGTTGGTGAATGAATTTCGATCATTCCCCTCCTGCTAGTAAGTTCTTGGAACCTCACTGTGGTTGGTGAATACATCTACCAATTCAGACCATGTGATTCTAAGGTGTGTTTGGCATTATTCTCTTCTGTTGCACCCTTTTGGTAGAACTAAACAGTTCTATTTTCCAACCTTTGGTCCTATTCATGTCCTATCAAGGAGGAAAGAAATTAAAGAATTCATTGTATCAATATGTATGTTTGCGGAGAAGAGAGGGCTATATATAATAGTAACGAACTTACAAACTGAACAGTAAAGAAAACAAAATAATTGGTTATTTATAATATCTAATTGTATTTGATTCTAGTTTCTCCTTTTCGAAAAAACATATAATATAGCCTATGTAATATGTTCCAATCCCACTCTAATATGTCTGCCAAATGCTGCATGTGTTACACGTTGATTTTGTGAATCAAGTTGGAGTTTCACTTTTAAGGTGATACTATATTTATGTTAATCTAAAATGCATTATCCCTCCAAACTACATACTTGTGCTGCTGATCTGTATTCATCTTGAGTTAGGGTGTAAGATACCGTTTGTGGTGTTATTTTTACGTTTTCCTTCTGTCTACATTATATCGGCATTCACTTGGAAGTTCAATATTTACGATTTCTGGCTGCAAATAATATGCAGGAAGTGTTATCAGACACACCATTAGATGACAGGATCAGTAAGGCGTGCAACATCAATGGTCATAACAAACTCAAGAATGTCCGAGTTTCTCACAGGGTATTTTCTTGTGCTGTCAATTAATGTATTCAAATTTCTTTCAGTGTGGTGCTGTTTTTTATGAGATCCGTCACTTCTTTCAACTTTGGCAGATTGGAAATCCCATGGACTATGATACCTTAAAGGAAACCATTTTGAATATTAAGAATTCTTTGAAGAATGAGGATCTTCCTTTATCAGTTGCTGTCATTTCTGACAGAGAATGGCTTCTTGGAGGTAATTATGCATAAAATTGTGACTGAAAATGGCCTAAGATTGACCAATATGACTATTTTTTTTTCAGATCCATCTAAGGCAGACAAGCTGTCTGCTTACTCTCTTCTCCTTGCTGAAAATATCTGCAACAAACTTGGAGTTAAGGTGATATTCTTACCTTCTATTTCTTGTGCTGACAGCAAATGCTCATTTTGAAATATTAGTTATTACAAGATGGATAAAGCCTGGTTGTTTTGAATTGAATGTTTTGTAGGTGCAAAATCTAGTTGCGGAAATTGTTGATTCAAAATTGGGGAAACAAGTAATTCTTTTGTTTTGTTTAACCTTTCAAATTTTATATTGTAGTATCTTTTGACTGACATTGTATAAAATGCTGCAGATTAGTAGAATCAAACCATCAGTGACTTACATTGCAGCAGAGGAAATAATGAGCCTTGTAACAGCACAAGGTAATTAATCTTTAATCTCTTCTTGGTTTTGTTTGAGTATATGTTATCAATTTTAAATTTATTTTTCAAACTTGAATATCAGTGGCCGAGAACAGTGAACTAAATGAAGTTTGGAAGGACGTACTAGATGCAGATGGAGACGAAATATATGTCAAGGTAATGTTTGTTCACATTGTGATACTTCTTTTATGTAAACATTCCGCCCTTTAAAGGTAATATGTATGTAAACAAATATATGGCTTTTAAATAACCTACTCTATGAAAAACAAACAAAGAAGCAATGCGGTTGACTCTTGTTTTTTAATTGCAGAGTATTGGCCTATACATGAAAGAAGGAGAGAATCCATCATTTTCCGAGCTTTCTGAGAGAGCATATTTGCGGAGAGAAGTAGCCATAGGATATGTGAAGAACAAAAAGAATGTATGACAACGATTGTACAAATTTAATTTTAGTATTTCATTTGAATCTACATGCTACTCACAAAACCCTTTTACATTTTCAGATAATCAACCCAGTTCCCAAATCTGAATCTCTCTCTCTTGAAATGACGGACTCCTTGATAGTCATATCAGAACTCGAAGGAGAGCAACCAGTTGTTTTGTAGCGCTGAATCATGTCAAGAATTTTTTTTAATTCTGATCCCAAAAATTTGGGTATGTAAAAATAAAGTAATGAGAGGTTTAGGATTAATCTCTTGTTTATAATAAACACATAAGGTTATGTATTTATAGCTAAAAAAACATATGAGATAAACTCTCAAGCTCGGTCATATAAATCGAATGTATTAAATTTGTTACAAATATAACTAATTTTAACCTGCAAAGATTTAGTGAAAATACCTGTTAATTGATAATTCAAATTATCAAACTCAATCTTGATGTCTTTAAAAGCAATTTTTTCTAGAATAAAATGACAATCAATCTCAATATGTTTAGTCATTTCATGAAAGATGAGGTTTGAACTAATATGAAGAATAGTTTTGTCACATATAAGTTTTATTTAAGTGACCTTTTCAAATTGTAATTCTTAAAATAATTGATTAATTCAAATAATTGATTAAGTCAAATAAGTTCACAAGTACATGAGACATTTTGTTTCTTGATCCTTCAAGAGATCAAATTATCATAAATGGAGATACAATATCCAAAAATGGATATTCTATCAAAAGGAGATTATACTTAATCAACATATAAATAACATACAACTTTAGTATGGTTCTTGTGACCATATAACAAACTTTTTTCAAGAGAACTTTTAGTTTACTTGTCAGTATTCAAATAATTGTATACCAATGATCTACACATAGGGAATTAAGAAATTGATTCACCACACCAACTGCAAAAGAGATATCACGACAAGTAAGATAGTTTAATTTTTCAATTAATCTTTTATATTTCTTGTTGAATATAATGGGCTTAGCCCATATTTTTTATTAGTATGTTACTATTTTTATCTATAAATAACCAGTTCCTATGTATGTATTATACACAAGGGAGATTAATTCATAATTCATAATTAGGTTAACATTTTTTGGTGAACCCACTATTCATCGCTGCTTTCCCATAGTCGTCTCTGCTGCTCTTATACATCTATGCGCCTCTTTTGCTCTTTATTTCGTTCACACTCTTATATTTGCTATTTGTTGTGACGGAGGCTGCAAACGAAGGTTATTTTCTTGAGATTTTTCTCTCTCTTTTAAGGTGGTTTCTCTCACTTCATCAATGGTTTCTCCCGCTACCTTCAATGAATTTCTTAAATGGTATGAGGATCGTCAAAACTCTGGTTCCACGACTTCTGTTGCACATACAACACATACAGGTAGATCTCTTGTTGGCATTACTCATTCCAATTTTCTTAGTCCTTGGGTTGTAGACTCAGGTGCCACAAATTATATTATTGGTAATAAAAAAAAAATTCTTCTATATCTACCTTTGGTTATTTACCTTCCATTACCATGGCTAATGGCTCTAGGGTCTCATCTCATGGTGTTGGTACTATTAATTTCCTTCCTTCGTTGTCTATTGATAATGTTCTCTATGTCCCTGGGTCTCCCTTTAACTTATTATCTATTAGTCGTCTCACTCGTTCCCTTGATTGTGTTGTTTCTTTCACCAAAGATTCTGTTTGTTTACATGATCGGAATTCGAGACGGATAATTGGCACCAGATGTGAGTCTTATGGTTTTTATTACTATGAACATCTACACATGTTGGCACGGTTAGAGATTCTCCACCTCTCCTTCATGCGCAGTTGGGTCATCCTAGTCTTTCCAAGATGCAACAACTTGTTCCAAGTCTGTCCAAGTTATCCAATTTGTCTTGTGAGTCATGTCATTTAGGAAAACAAAGTCGTAATTCTTTTCCTAGAAATATTTCACAACGTGCTTCATCCTCTTTTACCTTAGTTCATTCTAACATTTGGAGACCAAGTTGTGTTAAGTCTAATTTAGCATTTCAATATTTTTTTACTTTTATTGATGATTTTTATTATGCGCTTGGTTATTTTTAATGAAAAATCGTTCTGAGTTATTTTCTATATTTCAATCTTTTTTTAATGAAATTAAAAATCAGTTTCGAGTTTCAATTCGAATCTTACGCAGTGATAATGCTCGTGAATATCTTTCTCATTCTTTTAACACTTTTATGAAATCTCATGGCATTCTTCACCAAACTTTATGTGCTTATACACCTCAACAAACTGGGGTAGCTGAGTGCAAGAATATACATCTTGTTGATACTACTCGTACTCTTTTAATTCATAGTGGAGTTCCTCAAAGGTTTTGGGGTGATGCAATTCTTAGTGCATGTTATTTAATTAATCGTATGCCATCCTCAGTTTTAAATAATAAAGTTCCTCATTCTATTTTATTCCCTCATGAACCTCTTCATCTCTTACCTCTTAAAGTTTTTTGGGTCTAATTGCTTTGTTCATAATTTTGGTCCTGATGTTGATAAATTATTTGCTCGGTCACACAAATGTGTCTTTTTAGGATATACTAGATCTCAAAAAGGATATAAATGTTTCTCACCCTCTCTTAACCATTACTTTATTTCTGCAGATGTCACATTTATTGAGTCTTCTTTTTATTTTAAGTCTTTATCTTCTCCACATGTGTCTCCATCTACTCTAGTACATATTCCAATTGTCTTTGATACTCCGGTTGTGTCTAGTGTACCTAAAGATTCCTTCATCCACCACCTCTTCATGTTTTCAATCCATTTGATGACTCTCTTCTTATGCCAGCTCTTCCGTCCCTTTGGCTCCGACAATTGAACCTGATATTCCAATTGTCATTCGTAAAGGTATACGTTCTACTCGTAATCCCTCTCTACATTATACTGCGTTAAGTTATCATAGACTATCTCAACCTTTTATATTTATCTTTTGTCTATTTCTTCTGTGTTTATTCCAAAAACTATAAGTGATGTCGTAGCCCATCCTGGTTAGCATCAAGCAATGCTTGATGAAATAAGTGTTCTTCAGAACAGTGGAACTTGGGAACTCGTTCTTTTACTTCCTGGGAAATTTGTTGTTGGTTGCAGGTTGGTTTTTGCCATCAAATTGGTCCTGATGGTACTATTGATCGTCTCAAAGCTCGTCTTGTGGCTAAAGGTTATACACAAATTTTTTGGTTTAGACTATGGTGATACTTTTTTTCCAATGGCAAATATGCCATTTGTTCGTTTATTCATAGTTATGGTAGCTCTTCAAAGATGACCTCTTTATCAGTTGAATGTTAAAAATGATTTTCTTAATGGGATTTGGAAAAGAAATTTATATAGAGCAACCTCTAGGTTTTGTTGCTCAGGGGGAGTGTTCTGGATTGGTATGTCGTCTTCGCAAATCTTTATATGGCCTTAAGCAATCTCCTACAGCTTGGTTTGGAAAATTCAGCAGTGTTGTTCAACAATTTGGTATGACTCACAGTGAGACAGATCATTCAGTTTTTTATCGTCACTCAAGAGCTAAATCTATCTATCTAGTAATATATGTTGATGACATTATTCTTACAGGTAGTGATAACCATGGCATCTCACCACTTTCAGACTAGAAATCTTAGCAAACTCAAGTATTTCTTGGGGATTGAGGTAGCACAATCTAACAATGGTATTGTTATCTCTCAAAAAAAGTATGCATTGGACATTTTGGAGGAAACTGATTGATGAATTCAAAATCTTTTGAAACACCTATGGATCCTAATGTTAAACTTCTACCTAGTCAGGGGGAGCCTCTTTCGGATCCTGAGAAATATAGAAGATTAGTTGAAAAATTGAATTATCTTACTATTACTCGTCCTGATATTTCATTTGTAGTTAGTGTAGTGAGTTAATTTCTTAATTCCCCGTGTGTTGATCATTGGAATGTAGTCATTCGTATATTGAAGTATATTAAAGGTTCTCCTGGAAAAGGCTTACTATATGGTCATAGTAACCATAGTAAAGTTATATGTTCTTCATATGCTGATTGGGCAGGATCTCCGTCTAATAGAAGATCTACTTTTGGATATTGTGTTTTTATTGGTGATAATTTGATTTCTTGGAAAAGCAAGAAACAACATGTTGTGGCAAGATCTAGTGTTGAAGCAGAATATAGAGCTATGGCCTCAGCTACCTGGGAGCTTATTTGGCTTAAACATTTACTTAAAGATTTACAATTTAGAGAGGTCACTCAAATGACACTTATATGTGATAATCAGGTTGTTCTTCATATTAGCTCAAATCCTGTCTTTCATAAAAGAACTAAACATATTGAGATTGATTGTCATTTCATTTGAGAGAAATTATATCTGGAGACATCAAGATTGATTTTGTTTATTCAAATGATCAGTTAGCTGATATTTTTACTAAATCTTTACGATGACCTAGAATTGACTACATTTGTAACAAGCTTGGTTCATATGATTTATATGCACCAACTTGAGGGAAAGTATTGAATATAATGGGCTTAGCCCATATTTTCTATTAGTCTGTTAATATTTTTATCTATAAATAAACAGTCTCTATGTGTGTATTTACACAAGGAAGATTAATTCATAATTATTTTCTTATTTATTTTAACACTTCTCAAGATTTGAGAGAGGCTCCCCCTAAGGATTTTGGCATTAGAATTAACATTTTGAATTCATTACCCAGTTTTCTCTAAAATATCCGACGCATAATTTCTTTGAGAGATAGCAATATCAATTGTTCGATTGTACTACCTCAACCTTCAAGAATATTTGAGTTTGCCAAAATCTTTGGTCTTAAAGTTGTGACAAAGGTGTTGCTTTACCTATGAGATGCCACAGTGATCACTGCTTGTAAGTAAAAAACCTAGAAATTACTCCATATGAATTTCTTCCTACAAATCTCCATTAAGAGAAACATTTTTGACATCCAGTTGATGAAAGATGTCATCCTTGAGTAGCCATGAATATGAATAAGCGAATAGAAGTCATCTTTGTTTAGTCCAAACAAAAAATTCGTGTATAACCTTTAGCAGCAAGACAGAGAGCGTTGAAACAATTAATAGTACCATAAAGATAAACTTTGATAGCAAAATTCTACCTACAACCAAGAACAAATTTCTCAAAAGGTAAAGGAATAGGTTTCTAAATTCTACTATCTTGAAGATTACTTATTTCATCAAGCATGTCTTAATGCTAACCAAAATGAGCTAAAGCATCACTTATAGATTTTGACATGGACATAAAAGAAATAGATGAAAGGTAAGTATAAAACGAACATATACATTTATGAATGACAATGAAAAGATCAGGTTCAATTATCAGAATCAAATTTTAATAAAATTAAATTAAAATTAAAATATATTGAGCGAAAGTAGTTTTACTAAATATATTTT
>Ga0123340_1001781_pt1 | contig 18511 bp, 4 predicted proteins | sample SirMexnodulemix_FD_89961 | JGI IMG/M metagenome (GOLD analysis project Ga0123340, IMG submission 89961) | Root nodule microbial communities of legume samples collected from Mexico - Siratro Mexico nodule mix | ecosystem: Host-associated > Plants > Roots > Nodule | place: Mexico: Nepantla... | reverse complement strand
TATATATATATATATATTCTGAAGAGGCACGTGTTGTAATAAAAGTTATTTAACTTGCTAAAAGGCGATAAGTTTTTCAATCCACACTCAGTTAAATTTCAGTGATCAAGAAAAAATTAAAAGCAACTACAATTGGAAAAATCTCTCTACTAGAGCTATGAATGACAAAAAACATATTTAGAGTTGCCTTTTTTTTAAGTGAAATACTGAAGTTGGCAAATGTAAGTTCAAGTGTTAATTGTATTATTGAAAAAACGACTGGTGAGTTTCAAATTTCTTAGAATTTAGATTTGAAATAATTTATTCAAATAATCACTACAAAAAAAACAAAAGAATATAGCGTCAGCCAAATACAAATGCTACAGGTCAAAAATCGATATTTATGCAATCGTATAACGTTTGTCATGTGATGGACACTAAAACGATGGAAGCTATTTTCAGGTAGCGTCGCCCAAGCCAATGGATGCAAATTGCGTCAGCCAAAACAAAGCAAAAATGTCCCAAATAACGTGGGTTAGGTCGTCATTAGAATTGTCGTAAGTTGATTATCGGCAATTTTACAAGGATCAGGTCATCGTTAATAGTGTTGTATGTAGTGACGACTTGACCATCGCAAAGACTGATTTAAAAAGTGAATAAGATTAAAAAAATAATGATTAAAAAAAATCACCCAAAACTTGAAAATTAAAAAATTTCCAACAAACAGATATATAATTTGAAATAAATATGTAAATGAAATATAAAGTTCTAACTGTATTAAATTACAATATTTGCTTCAAGATGTTAATACTTAAAATACGGTTCGTTTAAAATTAAAATTAAATACATGAGAATTAAAAAAAGTCTTTCTGTTATCTAGTGAAAACTTATCAAAACAATAGAAACCATTTTAATAAATTATAAAGATAAAGAAAATATGCTATATAAATAAGAATGAGTGTGGTACTTATAAAATTTACATCATATGAGACTCAAGGTCAGGGGAGGGGGTGGTGGTCATTGTCTTCGACACAGTGGTGATGGACTTGGCTCGTACCAATTGAAGCATCACTACATTGACGCTCCATCATCGTGATAAAATAGTAGTTCAAAAACAAAATTCAAGTTCAGATTTAATCCACATCACACATGACAATCAAATATAAACTAGTTCAAAAATTTCAATACATACAACCTAATCAATATAAAATCAAGTTACTTGATGATAGAAAGCAACTAGAGATGTCCACAAAAGGTACCAACTTCCAAAATAGAAAACTGCATTCACAACCGACCACCACGACCGACCGCCACCACCGTCATTGTGAGCAACCATGACAAAAATAAACGTAAAAAGAAAACCAAAACCCCACCCACCGGAACCCATCATCACACAGAAGAAGACCTTACCTTCGTCGAACCTCGAGAAGACATGCCGGAGGCCACCAACACCTTCAATGTCAACCACTTCACCCAACATTAAAGGACCAAATGTAATCAGCGCAAAGTGTAATTTATAAGCAAGGTAACAAACCCCTAACAAGATTTTGAAGAAAATTCATTGTTTTGGTGTTCTTTGAGAAGCTTCATGGATGACAATGACGTAGAGAAAAAATGTAGTGTCGTTTCAGTAAATTCGAAAAATGATTTAGAAAAGGAGGAATCGTAATATTAAAAGAAAGTTGCGTGAGCTAAGCCGTCGCAAAAAACTGACGCTACTTGCATTGGCCCAGGCTGACGCTAACATACTAAATTATTTTTTTTAATTTTTTTTAATTTAGTTCTATTTTATTTACTTACTTATTCATTTTTATTATAATTCATAATTTTTTTAATTCAATTTTCTTATGATTAATAATATTATCATTTAATTATTTTATACTTAACAAAGTTATAATTAAAATTGTCTCATAATTAATATAATGGTAATTAAACTTGAAATTTTTTAATAAGTAAGACAATTTTCTTTTCCAAATTTAATTAAATATATCATGATTGAATAAAACGTGAGGATTACATTTAAATTTTTATTTCATTCCAACATCAATTTTTTTTGTTTTTTAAAACAATTTACTAAATGTCATATAGTAACCAATATTCTACCGTAACCAAATATATTTACATAATCATATGTAATACACATAATATATAATATATATTCAATCAATGAAGTATAATGATCATTTATCATTATTGCATTTTCTTTTTCATTGTCTTCTCAATATTAATTCAACTACTTTGAATCTTTTATAAATTCATTCACAATCCAACAAAATTTTTGCATTTTTAAACAAATCCTTTTTACATAATTTTCTATCTACAAATTTAATTCACTTTAAAATAATTTTTTTCTGTATGAAATTGTTCACTTTCTTGAATGAAGGTATATGTATAAATATAATTTTATTCAAAATTAATGTAATTAAATTATGATCTTATTATATGTGTTGTCAGTATAACACCATCCAATTCATCCAATTAAAATTAATATAGTGAAAATTCAAAAAATATGAAGAGTCTCTTATGTTGATCTCCAAGTTGACTCCTCCTTCCAACCTTATTTTAAATAAAGAGTCTCTTCTACCCACACATATTAAATAAAGGATATGTTATGTTGTCCTAATTAAGACACTTTTGCTATTTCAAATAAGTCTTCTATGTTGTTCTGCATCCATTTCAAAATAAAGAGTCTTTTACGCTCTGCACCCATTTTAAATGAGGAGTCTCTTATATTTTAAATGAAGAGTCTCTTAGGCTGTTCTCGCATTTACTCATTTTTTACCGAGTTTCATTTCAAATTAATTCAAAATAAAACTAAATTAATTTAATTAAGATACCTTTTAACTATCTCTTTCTCTTTCTCTTCTTGCTAAATTTTAAAACTCAATCACGAATCTAAAGTCACTAGAGCATTCCTATAATACTTTATTTTATTTCTCTTATTTATTTATTTTTTGACAAAAATATTATATATAACATACCCATACCATCATAAGTAACTAATATACATACTATATTGCATTTGAACAAATTAAGTATATTTAATATGCTATATATTATATTCACTTATATTTTATGCTTCAATTACTATATTTTATACTTCAACTATCATTCATTTATATTTTACGATTCAACTGTCATTTAATTAAATTTTAAAAGTTATGATCAAATACTTTTTTATTTATTTAATCAAATTAATAAATAATTATAATAACTTTTCATCGCTTATTTATTGGTAAATTTATAAGATATATATTAAGCGCAACAAGTTAACAAATTTTAATAGTCACATAAGGAAAGACTTTATTTTCATTATGATTTGTAGGATGTTTTTTTATGTTTGGTAATTTTCGTAGAAGACACACGGACTAATATACAGTGAGATCTAAAATAAAGTTTTTATTATAATTATTATTATATTATAAGACTGTTTTTCATGAAAATAGAGACTAAGTTTAATTTACATTTTAGCAATATAAAATTTAGATTTTGTTCAAAATTTTCCAATAACGTAAAAAAAAAAAAACATTACATTTAAAGAAGTATATTTTATTAGGTTCCTTGATAATTGAATTTTATTTTTATTTGTTGGCATGAGAACATTATATTAAGGCGGGAAGAAGTGTAAATCACATGGCGGGAACAACCCTAACTTTTTTTTTTTTCATTTTTTTAAAATAATAATTTTAGTTTAGCTTAAAATGCAAGTTTTGATAAACCCGCCATGAGAGTATCGGAATAACCACTTTGTTTGTGCATAACCGAAATGTCCCAGAAGAAGAAAGCTAGGGTTTCTGACGACGAGGAAATGAAAGGGCAGCGTGATGAAATCAGCCTCTACCAGGTACCCTAAATTCACTGTTCTTATTGATCATCGAGCATTACCCTTCGAATTAAACTCTGTGTTGTTAGTGTGAGTGATATTTGACTTTGTTAATTTGATTTGAGTTATTGGTTGCAGGTTCTTGGTGTGGAGAGAACAGCGTCTCAGCAGGAAATAAAGAAGGCTTACTACAAGTTGGCGTTGAGGCTTCATCCTGATAAGAACCCTGGTGATGAGGTCATTTTTAAGCCCAATATACCAATTCTCATGGTTTTTGCTTTTCTCACTGCATTAGTTTTAGGGGTTGACAGTAATTTCTTGTGTTGTTATTGTTGCAGGAAGCTAAAGAAAAATTCCAGCAACTGCAAAAGGTGATCTCCATTCTCGGGGATGAAGAGAAGCGGGCACTATATGATCAAACTGGATGTGTTGATGATGATGTGAGTTAGACTCTGATTTTTGTTTAAGCCCAATTTTTAATTTTATTTTTTTGTGTCGTGTTGCTGATTAATTAGGATCTTAAAGGATAAATTTAGATAATTTTTTTAATTAGAGAATGAATTAGGTTTAAACTTAATAAATTTTTTTTCATAAGTATATATGTTGGTTTTAACTTCTAGGAGGAGCTGAATTTACCCAATTAGGGAATATGCATCTTGGAGGGAAGGGAGAAATAAGGAAGAAAGAGAAAGAAAGTGACCTATGGTAAAAAAATAGAGATTGAGATGTGTGCAAAGTGAGTATAAAAATTGGGGGATGAAATTAGAGCTATCGCTGCAGGGGTAGCACTCAGGATACTTTAGTCACAAGTCCTTAACTACAACTCATTTATTTTATTTTTATTTTTGAAAAATCAGGACCTTGCTGGAGATGCTGTTCGGAATCTTCAAGAGTTCTTCAGAACAATGTACAAGAAGGTATTTGTTTTATTACATGATGGTATGTTTTCTGATACATTGTGGTGTATTATATATATTCATTTTTTTTAAAGGATATATGGTACTTAAAAATGTGGTATAGGTCACTGAAGCTGATATTGAGGAGTTTCAAGCAAACTATAGGGGATCTGACTCCGAGAAAAATGATTTGATTGAGTTGTACAAAAAGTGCAAGGGTAACATGAATCGGTAAGGAAAGCATTGCAAATTTGTGATGCACATGATGAGCGATATTTGAAAAGGTTGAGTTTGATATCAAGACTTAACTCTCTTTGCAGGCTTTTTTGTTCAATGCTTTGTTCAGATCCTAAACTTGATTCACACCGATTCAAGGATATTCTCGATGAGGCTATAGCTGCTGGTAAGGATATTAACAATATTTTGTTAACTAAGGTATTACGTATACATTTGCTCTAGACTTTAAGTTTATCAGTTGGAAAAAGTTTTATTTTGATTGTTAGATTTGTAATGCAAGCAAATAAGAAAATGACATGAACTTACTTCACTAACTTTTAAGCATTAGTATTGTGAATCAGCATACTAAGATGCGATGTCATGACAGAGTCCGTTACATTCTTGGGTTGTGTAACTTTTTCCTTGATGATTTTTTATTTTCTCTTCATATTCTGTAGGAGAACTAAAGGCAAAAAAAGCCTACCAGAAATGGGCTAAGGAAGTATCTGAAACCAAACCGCCCCCAAATCCTTTGAGAAGGAGGGAAAAGTAAGTTGATCAAGCTGGTTTTTGCATTGCCAATGCTATTTATGCTCTAGTTTAAGAATGATCCATTGCTTTCTACAGGTCTAATAAGCAGTCAGAAACAGATCTGTTTGCAATGATAGCACAACGCCAAAATGACAGGAAAGGCCAGTTCGATTCAATGTTCTCATCTCTAGCTTCAAAATATGGTGGAGGTGATATGCCGGAACCCTCTGAAGAGGAGTTTGAGGCTACACGGAGAAAGCTAGAGACTGGTAGATCCTCTAAAAACTCAAAACAATCCAAGCGGAAGTAAAAATAATATAATTAAGTGTATACTGTATAGCAAATTTGTTTGTGACATGATGTTTGCTCCTGTCTTAGTTATCAAATGTTGGTGTATTTAGCAGAACTAAAGGGGTGTTGTTTTCAATTTGTAAGTTTATGTGATTTGGTTCTTATCAAAGCTGAGATGGAACCATTTTATTTCTTTGCTGCGACGGCAAGTGATTGGTATCCGTCTACCAATTCTTATGTATGTTTGATGTTTATTTACTACCGAAGTTGATAAGATTAAAATTGAGTTTCCACTGGTTGTAAGTTTTAGTACAAAGGATTTTTGTAAATTGATGGGAAATCGATGTGTGATTATAATTACTTTCAATCGCAAATTTTACATTGAAATGTGTCATGGTGTATGAAATTGAAAGTAATGGAATGTTTGTGACAATTTCGAACTCTTCAACGCGCCTTACAATTTTCAGCTTGAAAACAAAAGCTGGCAACTGGTTTAGGGCGTTAACAAATTATATTGAAGGTGAAATGGCTGCATTATGTAGGCCTAAAATGAGATGGCCTTTTTGAAATTGGGTGATACCATATTTTGCTATAGAATTTTGTTGTGCTTACTCATTTTTGGTAGCGAATGTAATATGGACATGAATTAAGCCCAGTCTATTAGTCTATTAGGCCCGAAAGGACAACTACGAGGAATTGTGATTCTCAGCACTATATTTTCTCTGTATACATAGTTGTAAAGCACAAACACACCTTGTTTAAAATGGGAATCATCAAACATGTCACGGTTGTTATGTCCTGGTCATTTGTCTACGCCTAGTTCATAGCACACTGTTATTTACCCATTACCTATCCATTGTGCCGTAAGTATCTTGACGATCAAATCAAAAGTTTATAGGTTTTTGAATGAAATTTTTGGATTTGCTGGTCAGTTATAAAAAGCAAGGACAAGGGAATGATTACTGCCGACACTGCATGGTTGCTTTTGCGAGAAAAATGGTAATTGTAGCACATGAGAGAACTGCGGTTGCTGTCCTGATACATACTATACTCCACAAGTAACTGTTATCATTAGTAACTGCTGTCTCTTCTACCAATTTTATTAGCTCCTTACTGTCTCCGACAACTAAAAGAAACATCTCATCGGAGTGAAAGTATTTTAGTTGGAAAGGAAAAGAAAAGAGCAATACTAAGAACAAGGACAATCACTCCTTTACTTTGTTTCATTGATTTATGAAAAGATAAAACTTACACGTATTTTTCCAAAATTTTTAATGTTATTCTTTAATCAAAATTAGCGTTTCAGTTTAGATCATTTCATAATCTTAATAGAGTTTTAAATTACACGTCCTTGCGTCAGCTTCATCTGGATAACAAAAATTTCAATCTTGCGGTTTTCTTTTCGTTTGATGTTTTGGTATTATTATTATTGCCTTGACTTTCTTGTTATACTATGTTGTAAAACCTATATCGTGTGGCAGGCCCTCTACTGTCTACTATAATAATGACATTGCACCTCGATCTTTTACGGCTTGGTTGAACAAACTAATTTGGTTTTGATTTGACCGATTATCACCAAATTAGCAGTTGAAACTTTTTTTTTGTTAGTTCTTAAGCACATTTCTTAGGGCTAAATAAACTGGATTTCCACCTAATTTGTGCAAAATGCAACAAATTGTTGCTGACCTGTCATATTAGCATAAATGAGCACAATCACTATTAGCACTTAATTTAAAACTAATCATATCATTACGTCAAACGTTAAACAACACACAAAAATTCTTGGCCTCTAAGAAAGGTGGAGGCTTTAAATTAAACCACAATTATGCCTTTGGACCAGCCACGGTGGTTGGCCAGCGCACTATACTAGCACAAACCCACCCAACTTTTATTAATTTATTTATTTACTTTTATAGAGTTGGCCCAATTTTGATGATTTTATTTTGGTTTAAATAACTATTTTGTCCATAAATTTGTCTATTTTAGTTAAATTTTCATTAAAAGAATATAAACAAACTTATATAAGAAATTAAGATAAAATCTTCAATTAAAAACTAGTGTAGGTATATTTTTTCTATAGAAAATGTTTGTTTGCCAACTCCACGTGTATTACAACCACATTATAACTGTGATGTAACATTTGTTTGTGACGTGACACTGGGGGCATAAATGATAAATGGCAGTATAGGGGCATAATGGTCTGATTGTTAAATGTTTGCAAAACATGCGTTTGGTATTTGAAAATCAATGGAGGAACCTTTGAGTGCTTCATGTTTGGTTGCAAAATCTTTGAAGGAAAAAGCAAGAACCTTTGTTGGGCTCGACAGCTGTTGGGAGGGGTGGAGGGCGACGGCGACGAGAAGCTATGTGAGGGAAAATCAAAAAAGGGAAGCTGTCCGTGGCTGCGGCACTCAACGGAGGAAATCTGTGGATGACTGTGGCGCTCAAACTAAATGAGATAAAACTCAAACCCTAAATTTTACCCCAATGCCAGCTAGATAAAATTTGCCACGTAAGACATGAGTGGCTACGTCAGTGCCACGTACAGTTGTAACCTGGGTGTAATACCACCTCTGGTTGTGAACCTATAATTACTCTTTTTCTATATATTGCTGGATTAAAGTGCAACTTTCCATTCAAAGTATTCTTGATAATCTGGTATACTCTTCTTTAAAAGATTTTTTTTTTTAATCCTTTGTATCATCATTTACCACAATTTTGGACTTCTGCTAGAAAAACTTTGAATAAAAAAAGTCTATAAATCTCCTTACTCATTTTATATTATACTCATTTGAACTTATCACTAAGATGGACCAACTATCTTGATACTATTATAATAGATTCTCTTGTACCTTCTATTGATTATAGTCAATTATTTATTTACTCTTTATGAAGTGTGATTTTCACCCTTAATTTATGAGTTCTTCACGTTAAAACGTGTCTCATGTGCTTATGTTATGTTGTCGTGCTCTATTTTCAATTCTCTGTTACTCCTAGTCAATTTTTGTGAGATGTACTGATTATTATTTTATTACTGAGTTGTTATTTGAGGCCATTCTTACAACACAATCCGCCGTCACTGGATTGAACAAAATCAAGTCTCACATTCTCTTAATTTCAATCCTCCAATTTCCTTTGTTTTTGCTAAATCTTTTTTGAATGTGTTGCAACAGCGAAGCGCAGCATGTGGAATGAAACAAGATCTAGATACCTACCTGCCCATGAAGTTATTCTGCCTCATGACACTTTGGCATCAACTTCTGACCACTCTTCACGTTTTATTATTTACTTTTTGTCGATTTCATGTTGAAAATAAAGTTCAGTGTTATATGAAATATAACTGGTGCATTTCATGGTGTTTAACTGAGGAAAAAATAACTGCAGACTAGTTCAATTCAAACATAAGATTAAGAGCTTAGACAACATTAAAATCAAATCAAAGATGTGGGAATCTTAATTCCTTTATGAGAGGCAACATAAATTAAATACTAGTAACACTACACATAAACAAATAACCACGATAATCATGCATATCAGGAAAAATTTTAATACTCGACAAAATGAATTTTTTCTAATAAAGATTCTCTTGAAAATAACTAAGAACTTAAACCTTATTTAATCCTTTTTCAATTAAGGTACACGGAGTGTGACATCACAACTGCGAGTTGGAACATTCCTTGTTTTGAACGATCTCTTATGAGTCTGCAAACGCAAGCAAGACTTTTCCTTTTTCTTTAGTTTTCCACACCACACCTGCCACCTTTAAGTTCTGTCCTCCAATGCCCTTTAGCCCAACCCCATTTCTTTTGAGTCATTGGGTGGGGTTGTAGCCATGATAATAACCACTACAACTCTTGTGTCAACATTAAAAAACATTTATCAAAGGTTAGTACAATTAGTATATACAAGACTCCTTTTTTGTATCTGTTCAAGTTCTAATTTTGTTTTGATCTATAGACATATTTTTAGTGGTAAAATCTGTTTTGACTCTGGTAAGTTTCATTTCATAAACCCTATATGGATTTGACTAAAAAATTAGTAGAAGTATTGTCCTTGGTATATAGTCTTTTCTTGACCCTGTTGCCCTGTCCCCGTTCTCAATCTACATTTTCTTTTGGGTAAGTTAAAGTCATAACCTTTCAATTTTCTTGGTGGTGATATATTCTACTTTACTTGAGCCTACCCTTTGCTCTTTCTCTCTCTCTTTCTCCAATTCTGTCTTCTGAGGAGGTAGTTTAGTGTCATAATTGTGGAATGTAGCTTTACTCATCTTTCATGTGAAGCCCCTTCATATGGTTGCTACAAGCCATTGAATAGTCCCCAAAATTCATTTCCGTAAGGATACATTTACTTTGCCCAATTAATGCCCTTCAGCCTATTGGGGGGTGTCTTCAATTACAGCACTTGGATGAAAAAAAGGGTAGAAAGGTTTGGTAGTAGAATTCACACTCACACACACTTTGCCATAAAGAATCTTTTCTTTCTCTTTCTTTTTCTTTCCTAAGTTTGTAGCAGCAAATCAGGATCTGCTGCTTCACTGCTTCACTGCTTCTTCACCATTTGTCTTCCACCTTCTGGAATTTTCTATGGAGACAGAGAACGGTGACACCAAGTCCAGAAAGATGGAAGACTATGAAGTGATAGAGCAAATTGGAAGAGGGGCTTTTGGCTCTGCCTTCCTCGTTCTTCACAAGTCCGAGAAAAAGAGGTAAGTCAATGGCACCTTTAACTGCCTCATCTATGGTTACATAAACAGATTGAAGATCCATTTATTTTCCAGTTGGAAAATGGACCACCCCATGAGGAAAAAAGCAACTTTTTTTAACGATTGTTGTGTTTTAATTGTTGGAGTTGAGGCCTGAGAAGTTTGATGGCAGTTAGCTTTTGGGTGTCAATAATTTTCCTACTAAACCGTGGAACATGGACTGTTGGAAAATGGATATTGATTTTTTCAGTTAAATGATGGACAATCCGAGCAAGAAAGTTTGAAAAGTTTTTGGATTTTCCTGTTTTGGATGTTGGTCCTTAATTGTTGGTGATGAAAATCCAGCCTTTCTATTCAGTTCAGTTAGCTTTTCAACTTCAATTGTTACTCATTTCTCATAATTTCATATCCTTGGTAGGTATGTGCTGAAAAAGATTCGGTTGGCCAAACAGACAGAGAAGTTCAAACGTACTGCACACCAAGAGGTTGGTGTAAAAATTCCTTCCACCTGAGGAATCCTAGGTGTCCATCATGCAATTATTTATTTAACTTTTGTTTTAATATGTATTTTTTTCTTTGCATGAATTGGCCCAACTTAACTATTTGTTTGTGCTTTTCAATATTTTATGTTTCCCTTCCGTAATGATTTAGGAATATGCCATTGCTGGCTATGCTTCTTTCATACAGCAAATAAACGTGTCATCTAGTTATTTAGTTAAATCATGAAATTGAATCTTCACTAAACAAAGACAATCACTTTAGTAAACTTAAATTGAATTAATTTTGATTGTTAAAATCTGGTAGGATATGTGCTACTCATTATTGTTGTCTAATGGTTGATCAAACTTCCAGAGAAGATGATGTTTGTTTTGTGAATGTTATTATGCTCACAAAGTGCTCTGAACACCATATGCCATGTCATTTTCATTTTTGAGCCAAATGCCATTGAATATTGATTGTATGTAGATATAAGTGGATATTTTTAATAGTGATCTCATGCCTTTCAATCAATCTTAAAAGGTTGTAGGTGAAGCTGATTTCAAATGATTGTTTTCTTTCTACCAACATAAAAGTGACTCAGTTCCTCTTTCTCTAATAGATGAACCTGATTGCAAAACTGAATAACCCATACATTGTGGAGTACAAAGATGCTTGGGTGGAGAAGGTAGGGATTTTTTCTTTTTCTTAATATTAAAAATTTCAGTCATACGCTTCTATAGAGATGAAAAACTAAGTTTGAATATTTACAAATATATCAGCTCATTCTGATGTAACCACACTTCATGGGCATGTTTCTGATATTTTATATTTTGTAGGAGGATCACATATGCATTATAACTGGCTATTGTGAAGGAGGTGACATGTAAGTAAAGCAATATCTGTTAGTAACACTGGTTCTTTCTTGCATAAATTAAGGATCTGAGCTTATTATTTTTCAATAAATCTCAGGAGAAAAGGAAAAAATTATTAAAAATATACTTTCTAAATGTTAAAACAAAATTATAATCTATTAAACAAGGATAACAAAATGGTTCTCAAAACTCCTAACACATTATTTTAGGTGAAGACCTACTGTAATTGCAATGTGGACATTATAAAAATGGCTATCTTGAATTGGAAACGGAGCTACACAGAACTTTATGCTGAATTTACTCTAAGGAATAATCAAACTGTTATAATGGTTTTTAATTATAAGACAGGATGACAAGTACTGAATTTAAAAACTGATCCTTGACCTAAAAGGTTAAGGTGTTAGAACAGGCCCAGGAACCTCCTTTTGAAACTCTGGTATAAACATCTTTGTGATTAATACATAAGCTGGAGATCTGGAAGGAGTTCTTGTTGATTGATGTTGATTTTTTGCAGTATCCGTAGTATTCTTTCCTTGTAGAAGTTTGATAGACAGATATATTGACTATCTGCATTCTTATTTTTGAGATGAAATACACTTACAGTAATTGGGATTCTGTGGGTCTTGTATTCATACAGCATAGTCTCCTTGCATGCATTTACATAAGAAATACAAAGAGTAATATAAAGTCCTAATCATGGAATTCTACATTCGTTGTGGAGCAGGGCAGATAACATAAAGAAAGCTCGAGGGTCATTTTTTCCCGAGGAGGTAACGAGTACTGTTAATCTGCTCTTCCTTGATAATTCCTCTCATGACTATTCTTTACCCACTCTGAATTGTCAATTTGTCCTGCAGAAAGTCTGCAAATGGCTGACTCAGTTGTTGATAGCTGTGGACTACTTGCACTCTAATCGTGTAATCCACAGAGATCTTAAGGTATTGCATATTCGTTTGCTTATATTGATCAAGAAATCTGTTGTCATGTTTACAATAATGCTACGCCGTGTAATTTCAGTGTTCCAACATATTCCTCACCAAAGACAACAACATTAGGCTCGGTATGTAGTATTGATCCTTGAAAACTCAACTTTTGGCTTTCACAATATGTTATCTGAAGAAATATGTTAATTGCATGAACCATACAGGTGACTTTGGTCTTGCAAAGCGACTTAATGCAGAAGACCTTACTTCCTCGGTATGGGTACATGTGTTATTTTAACTTTCGGTTTGGGAATAACTTGGTTCAGCCAAAAAAGATTAAACTTCTCATATATATGTATATATATTTGCTTTGAACTTCTTATTGCTAAAGATAAATGATACCTAACTTGATTCACATAGTGATACCTGTTTTTTATTTGCATACTTCTTATATCCTGTGTAGGTTGTTGGAACTCCAAATTACATGTGTCCTGAGCTCCTGGCTGATATACCTTATGGTTATAAATCAGATATGTGGTCTCTTGGTAAGGTTCATGGATACCTTCTTCTAATTGACAAAGCCCTATGATAACTAACGTTGTGTAAGAATGATATCTCTTTGTATGTTAAGGTTGCTGCATGTTTGAGATTGCTGGACATCAACCGGCATTTCGTGCTCCAGTAAGAACTCTAACCATCTGCAGGAATTTAGTTTTATCAATGGAAACATAGTCTCTATTCTTCAAAAAATTTTAAACTAGCAAAACAATTAACACATATTGAATGAATAAAACAGGACATGGCTGGACTTATCAATAAAATAAACAGATCCTGCATTTCTCCACTGCCAATTGTTTATTCTTCCACACTGTAAGTACCATCCTCAAACCATTCCCAGTCACACTACTGTCATGATATAATTTTAACCTGTGATTTTGGTGTTCAAGTATTTTCCTCGGTGTTTAGGAAATCCCCCAACCTTTCCCCTTTCTTTCTATTTCTTATATTTAATATAATGATGATAGAGCTGAAAGTTGACAAATATGTGACAGAAAACAACTTATCAAGAGCATGCTCAGGAAAAACCCAGAGCATAGGCCAACCGTGAGTTCAAGTGAACCTATCTTATGTTGATTAACTTGGATGGAATTGTGGATTCTAATGATGTTTCTCTTCATTGACAGGCAGCTGAATTGTTAAGGCATCCACTTTTACAACCTTATGTTCTTCGTTGTCATAATGCATCATCTAATATTCTTCCAGTATATCCCTTAGTTAATTCAAAGGATAAAACAAGAAGATCTAATAAATCCAGTGGTGGCAAGGACAATAAGGACAAAGAAGCAAGCTTTGTAAACCGTTTGGAACGGATTCATCCAATTGAGGGAAATGGAGATATACACGTAAGCAATCTTCCTAATGATGATGTTACAATCTCAACCAGTGCAGAAGACAATATTGACAACAGGATGGCTGATCTTACCAGCTACATAGTGGAATCTTCAACTAGTATTAGTGGCTCAAAAGATGGGTCAACAACATCTGAATCAACTATTTGCAGTGTGTGCAAGGAGGACTTTAAAAGTAGACCTGCAAGGGAAACGGGTAACAACGAAATCTCTTTAAAGGGTGCACAAGAATCTCTGCATGAGGAACAAATATATGCAGCTCAACATTTTCATAAATTAGAAGATGACATTCATGCAGTGACCACAGAAGTTGAAGAGGGTTCTTGCAACGAAGGTTTGGATAATGCTGAAGCACCGAGGGAAGATTCAAACCTTGACATCTCTGGTAAATCAACATTGTCCAGTGCAGGCAGTAGCAGCACTGATAAAGATAAGTCCATCAACGAGGAAAAGCCATCACTAACTGTGAATCCTATTAGGGTTGGACATGATACAGAATCTGGAAACCACTTGAATGTATTTACAGAAGGCTCACATATGAACTGCTTGACTTCTGATTGTAATGATGCACTTCTAGTGAAGGATGATGACACAGCTAACAGACACATTCTCTCCACGCATAAAGATGATAACATGGTGGAGGTTGATCAGACAAGTGGCGTTTCATTGAGTGTAATAACAGAAGTTGATGGTGATGAGACAATCACGACTCCGTTGGATAGTCCCTGCCAGCAAAGAGCTGATGCTCTGGAATCTCTTCTGGAATTATGTGCTCAGCTACTCAAGCAAGAAAAACTTGAAGAGCTTGCTGGGGTTCTGAGACCATTTGGAAAAGAAGCTGTATCATCAAGAGAAACAGCAATATGGCTGGCAAAAAGCCTCATATCTGCCCAAAAATTTAATTCTGAAACCTAGTTACCAGAGGTTCTAATTATAAATTTATACATTATTGTAAGAAAAGTGTAATTCAAATGTCACATGAGTTTGTTCCGTTCGAGATTGTTGCTTGGTTGAAGATTGGAGACACGAAGATAGCTTGCCACATGTTCTTTCTTGGTGTAAGTGGTTATAGTAAATGAATTAAATTATTTTTGTTAGGTTGAATAGTCATTTGTGCTTCTTTTCCAGCAGTGTATGCACCATTGATTGTATAAATTTTTTACTTCCCCTTTTCCTAACTAGAAGGTAACCTGAATTTTAAAGCTTAATGTTTTATTTATTTGGTCTATTTGTTATTCATGACCATATAAACATCACAGGGTCCTCAACACTTGCACTTATCTATCATAAAGCAATTATTCTCTATTCTTCAATCATTTGGACAGTGAAAATGTTACAACCATATAAAAAATGGAGACAAAATTGCTTGTAATAGACTACTTATTAATTGGAAGTATTGGAAATCATAAAAAAAAATATTGTGCGTTATTTTATTCATTTGAGTCGTAAATAATTGTATAGTTTTTAATAAATTTTAATACGGTGTGTAGCTAATACTTTAAAAAATTGAGATCTAAGACCGTTCCTGCAAAATGATTATTTTTTATTTCAAAAAGTATGAACCGGTTTCCATGTTCTGATACTGACAGATGACATAAAATGAGGTTATATTTCTCTCTTCCTGATGAGAAAGAGCTTTGGTTCAGAACAAAATACATTATTTAGTGAAGAAGTAATTCCATTAATTACATTGAACAAACTCTTATTTTTCAAAGATTCTTTTAGCAGTGATTGAAAGTGGTTATATTTTAGGGTGATGAGATATACTTGTTATGAGAAGATAACATGAAGTTATGAAACAAATCAATATTTCATTAACAAATCATCATAATAATACATAATACATATTCATCTGTATCAATTTTCATCATCAATTATTCCTTGTAGCACCCTTAAATAAGGCTTAGTGGAACAAGGCAAAGAAAGACAAGAGCGAGGCACCAACCAAGGAGCCAACAAGGGGCACGGTGGCTCCACTGTCTGGGCCGGGAGCCGGGGCAGGAACCTCGGTGGCAGCCACCACTGCGCTCATGGAGGCGGCGGCAATGAGGACGGCGCAAGTGACCTTCTTCATGTCCATGATGTGTTAAATATGATTTGTTTTAGACCCGCGTGAGTGAAGAGGAAACAGATAAATGTGTTTTGTTTTATTGCCTTAGCTTGCAGGTCTGAGGTACAACGATGGCTCTTGCATGGTATTTAAAAGAACCGGTTTGAGTTATTTTGGGAAAAAGCTTCTTTTAGTTTGTGATGAAATGGTAGTAAGTTGATGTTCTTGCATGGTTTCAGGGCTTTTGGTTGATATACCTCGTACATGTGTTGTATTTGGTTACAAAAGGTTTCTTAACCTCATGTTGTGCTTAGACAAGTTGTAATTAAACTACAATCATACATACGGCTACGCGAAAAATTATATCTTAACAACCTTTCCTACAGAAAACACCACAACTATATATTAATATTTTAAATTAAATAGTACAATTAAAATATTAATACTTTGAAAATGTATTTTGTTTGCTGTCAAAACATTATCACCTTAATTATACAAATTGAGCACTTGCTAAGTATGTTTGTTTTTTAATTGTGTGGTGTTACTCTTCTAGGTTATAATTTTTAGATACAAAGTTATTTTAGATGTGTTAATAAATTATATTATATATTATAAACAGGGACATGTTAAAGCGAGAGATTGACGTTTTCAACCTGCTTTTGTTATCTTAACAACTCGTTTCTTAAATTAAAAGTAAAAAAAAAAAAAAAAAAAAAACCAAAAAAAAAAAAAACAAAAAAAAAAAAATTAATTAAAAAAAAATTAAAAAAAATTTTTAAAAAAAAGAGAAAAAAAAAAAATTAAAAAAAAAAAAAAAAAAAAAAAAACTCAAAGAATTTCATAAGTACAATGTTAGCTTAAAAATTACGTGCATATCGTCTGACTAAGACTTTACTTATATGAAGCAAGAAAACACATTATATTATATTGTCTATCAAATAAAACACTTGTATCTCACATGATATATTTGAAAGATATTATCTTATAAATGAAGCATATTCATATTTGTGCTTAACAACACTTAATCAAAATTAATAAGAGTATTTTGGATTTATTCTAACAGTCCAGCCCTTTTCTACTGTGCTTAAAATAATAAAATCTAAACATTAATACTTTTTATAAAAGGTTAACAGATAAAATTTTCTTAAACATTTTTTTATAAACAATCATGCAAAAATTAAACAGATATGCAATATACAAGCATAAGTTTGATTGACATCTCAAACTTTATCACTGAATAGAACTTTCATTATATTTGATTATATAAGGAACATATAATCTTATTGAAGTTTATATATTATAGAGAAAAAGAATGAATGAATAGAGAAATAATAAATTTAGACTTTATATTTCAGCTTATTACAATAAATATTACAACAAAATGAAAAGAACAACTTCTTCCTTGAATATGCAACGTTCCTCCTTGAAATAAGCTCCCCTTAGCTTAAAACCTCTCTTCTTTAAACTTTTCTCTCTTTAAACTTTTCTCTCTTTAAACTTTAAAGATGACCTTAGTGAAGGTCTTCATCATCTGAAGAAAGAACCATAGGAGTTGAAGAGTGGAATGGACGCAAGAGGATGGTATAGGAGAGAGGCTATGTGTGTGGTTCAACACGATGGTATCAAATGGAAAAGAGGTCTCTTCACCTACATCTACCAAGCTATCCATTGGAAGAGATGCTGCCACCACATAGATCTCCTTAGTGAGATCTAATGCATCATATATGCGTTTGGCTAGCTAAGCATCTTTTAGGGTTGGTGAAATGCCTCAAGATGCATCTAATGTGCATCTTCATGATGACGTTTAACCTTCTTAACTTCTTTTTCCTTTTCGACTAGATTAGGGCTTGAATGACGACCATATCCTCCTTATTAGATGTTGGTTTAAAGTGAAAGAGTCTTCTTTTCTTGGTGGCTTGTGTTTGCGATGGGTTCTTTTGTTTGAGGGTTTTGATTTTGTGTTGAGGGTTTGGTCATGTTTCATAGGGAAGTTTGGAGTAGGTTAATTAAGGGTTTAAGTTTAGACGGTGGTGTTTAGTGTTAGAGGTGTAAAGTAGATATTAACACAAAATTGAGTCGAAATGAAGATTGTAATACCCCAAAAATAACATACATAAAACTTGTTAGTATTCTCACAATACTTAAGGATTTGATGAAACCATGCAAGACATGACCAGCAAGCCAAAGCAAGCAAGTGGAAATATGTTCTAGGTTGTGTCTTAGTGTGAGTGAGTATGATTGGCCGTGAAAGAGAACCTATGCACATCTAAGGAGAAATTCAGTAACACATGGTCAAAGTGATTCAATCAAATAAAATTAAGGTTTTAACTTTGGGT
>Ga0123340_1001777_pt1 | contig 18520 bp, 6 predicted proteins | sample SirMexnodulemix_FD_89961 | JGI IMG/M metagenome (GOLD analysis project Ga0123340, IMG submission 89961) | Root nodule microbial communities of legume samples collected from Mexico - Siratro Mexico nodule mix | ecosystem: Host-associated > Plants > Roots > Nodule | place: Mexico: Nepantla... | reverse complement strand
GTTATTATATTAATTATTATATTATTATTATCATTGATTATTAATAAAAAAATATTATCATTTTTACAATGATAGTTAATAATAATATTATTAGAGCTATTATAATTATAAAACCAAGATCATACGAAGAAGTAGATCTGTAATAAAATTGAAACTGTGTTTTCAATGACGATTTTAATTTACTTTTAAAAAATCATGCTTGCAAGCATAATTTAATAAAATAGAATTATTTTTAAATACGATTCATTCTTTTTTATAATTTTTTAAGTTTTAGTATTTCAATAATTTCAAAACGAAATCGCACTGATTTAATAGAAGACCATAAAAGGCATTGAAATGTGTTACTTTATCGTTTATTTTCTTTTTCGGTGAACATTATTTTCAACAACGTGATCCCACCAAATTATGTCTCTTATTATGTTCAATTATTTGGATGTGGGCTTGGCCCATCAGTAGGTCTTTTCGTTCCTGGACTGTTTTCTTATTTCTTTTTGTTTTCAATATTCATTTTTCTTCTACAGCAATTATTTTAAAGATATAGAATTGTTTCAAGAAGCTTTCATATAAGTATGTTTAGATGAAAAAAGAAAAAGAAAACAAGATGATATTGGTTTTTTGTAAGTTAAAAATTTACTTATGTATAAGTTAAAAATCAGATTTTAGAGAAATTAAAACTCAATACCTTTTACAAAATAACTTGTATATAAAGTATGGAAAAATATTTTTTTGATTTCTATAAATTCTTATAAATAAATAAAAATCAACTTCACGAATTTTTTTAACGTATCCTTCCGCCAGAAACCCAGGATGCTTGACAGTGAATATGAAGTGATAAAATTATTATTTTTGAAGGAAAAAGGTACAATATGTATTTGTGATTGCTGGAAAGTTGATAAAAAAGGAAAAAGAAAAATGCTCCTATAAATTTAATTTTCACCTTTCATTTTTTTTTTTCATTTCTTTCTCTCCATATTAACATAAGAGCATGACAGTTGTTTACTTTACATTATATGATTTATTTATTAAATTTTTATTTGTTTGTGATCTTAAATTGCCTAAAATTAAAAATAGTCGTTTACATAAATAATTAATTTTATGATTTTCTTAACATTTGTATGAATTATAAGAGAATACAAGTATAATAAAATAATAAAATCGTGTTTTATAGGTATTTGAAGAACTAAGTAAGAATAAATATACAAAATTAGAAGCTGGTGTTTTAAAACCGATTGAATGATGATACCAGCGAAGTTATTAAATACTTTTTTAACAAAAGAAATTATTATTAACTTTGTCTTTACATTGTAAAATCCACCAATTATCTTTTATCACGATAAAAATATTAAAAAAAAAGAAAAAACATAAAATATTTATTATTAAATATTATTAATAAGAACATATACATTTTTCCATTATTAAAAATGAAAATTTAAAACACTAACTAAAATAACACGTTGCAACTGAATGATGTAATTTCAATAATGGTCTATTTAAGGAATTTAATAAGTAAGATTGTGTGTAAATTCTACTTTTTATTTGTGGTTGATTTGTGTACTTCTAGTTATTTAAATTACTTTTATAAGTTGAGGTGAAAGATAACCTAACTAAATTCTCCTTCTTCAATTTATAAAAACATTTTTAACAGCAAAATAATAAAGAAAATATCAGATTTATCTAAAATAATGAAAATCAATTATACCTCGATCACAATAATTTCGTAAGAATTTAAATAACTATCACACAAGCATTCTAATTAAAAAGTTAACAACTAGTTGATTGACTAATTTACTTATTGATCTCATCTTTTTTTTTTCTATGGATTTCGAGAAATACTAATTTTGAAATATATATTAAAAACAATAATTAAGGAAAGACGTTGAGGTGACGACAAACTGATGATTTGTTATTCGGAGGACAAAAGAAAATAATCATTTCTTTGAGTGTTGTTTGATCTGATAACTTGTCTTTTTATTAATACCATTCCACCTACTATATTCAATTCATGTATCTATTGGTTTCTGGTGTATACACATCTATCTATTGCTACTTTTATGGACAAAATTGGAGGACTAAAGATATTGTTATTAATATCCATATTTCATTTCAATAATAGCACTACCACAGGAAATCTATTTAACTGTAATATTAGTTTTGTGAGTTTCTAAAACCAATATTAAATAGGACTTAGGTGAAGGTATAAACATTCAACATCGATTCAGTAATTATTTTTAAAACTACTTTTAACATTGATTTTTGGTGGAAATGATGTTCAAAGTTAACTTGTATTGAAAAAAGTATATTTCGTTTGGTAAAAATAATTGTTTGTTTTGAATGTAGTTCACAAATGAAAAATAGAAAATATAATTGATTAAAAAATGGTATTATACTTATAAGGCTCAAGCAACTCTTTAATATCCACACTCTTTTTTAACTTGTTTTACTGTGTCTACATGCTTTTAATTCTTTAACCATTTTGAATTTTTTTGTCCTTTGTCTTTTGAGGGTAAGTGTATCTAAAGATACTCTTTTAACTTAGTAAAAAGTATTAATGATGTACCTAGTGTGCATATCTTAGAAATCATAATCTAATTATGATATTTTAATGGACTTTATATGTGCATAAACCTTATTAGATCGGTAACCTAATTTTACTTATGTCATTAATATAAAATGATGACATTTTATGTACTAGATATCATTTTGGATTAAACAATACACTAGTCTTCAGGACTTAAAGAGCGATCAGCAACAAATTGTCTTAAGTCTTAAAAGAAAATTTTCATTTATAAGAGAAATTTTTCATTTATTTTGTCGAGGTATTATCTACTGTAGCTGTACAAGTATTAGTACATTTACGGAAACCTGCAACCATAAATATTTTTGAAAAAAATGTACAGAAACCTACAAGTTATTATATGCATAACTATATGTTTATAATACTGGTAAAGAAACTTTGAAAATGTATAACTTTTTATCTATATGTCCTAAAGATATTCTCATTTAAATCATTGCTTCTCTAGGTCTCTCTCATTGCTCACAAACACTAAAGATATTCTCATTTATATCATTGCTTGTCTATGTCTCTCTCATTGCTTAAAAATACTAAAGATATTCACCTGTATATATTTCAAATTATTAAATTCAGTCAATAGAATGACACCAGTATTTTTATGTATGCTTCGAAACATTTTTAATTTATACATAATAGAGGAGTGGGGCTGGAGCATGAACTAGAAGAATAAAAAGCAGATAATAGCGGTATTAATGTTGCTGAAGTTGTTTGGTAGTCTTATATCATCACCAACCTGCCTAATCAAAACAAAATAATAGGCTACCTCTATCGCATAAATGAATTGGAAGGTGAAACTAACCAAAATATATAATTGAATTGGACTATCTACATACTAGGAATTAGAAAATGAAAAGTAAAAAGGGAATATTATGATATGATTTTAAATATATATTGTTTCAATATGTCTTCTGTACTATATAGTTGATCAAGACACAATCAGATTATAATAACTGGATATTTTATAACTAATTTTATAATCTTAACAGAATAATAAAATATAACAGAATGAGTTTAAACTCATTAAGTCCATTACTAACCTATAAATACAGACTTAATTTAAACTCTGACTTAAATTATCTGTATTTTCCATCTATTCTAACTCAAGCGTCGTAATGAAAGCCAACCGATCTTATACGAGAAGACTTTGAGAACCATAAAGATTCATTAACAAGGTTCTGAACTTTGGAGGAGAAATTGCAGCTAGAGAATGGGAAAGATAAATTCATAGATTGTCCTACAATTTGTGTTTTTCATTTTAAGAATATATTCTAATAATAATTGAGTTGGAATTTTTTGGCTTCAACAGTTCCTCAACTGGTTTCACCCCAAATAATGTGTGATTCTTACCAAGTTATATTTGGTAGAGTCTAATTAAGACAGACATATTATGAATATAGTACGAAGCATATAGATTTGTTGATGGAGAATGTAACTAGTTAAAATCACTGTGTAGTAACGCTAGGTGAGTGACAGGCACGTACAATTATTCTTGAGTAATAATGTTCTTGGCTATGTGAACACATTCCCCTATATGGCTGTAGAAAGTGGGAACAGGTTTCTATAATTTTTGTGAAGTCCTAAATTGGCCATGCTTCCAACACGTGTCCAAGTATGGACAATGATTTTGCCTTGGTGACAACAACTGAGAACTAAAGTGGAATTGTGTATTGAAAAGCTGACCTGGTTCACATGTGTTGGGTCATTTCTTGGCCCAAGAAAAACGTCGTTTTCTGTTTTCAACAACCAATCTATTCGTCTTTCCGCTTCCGCTATGTCACGCTCTCATTTCTGATTCCACATCCCTTCATTTTTACTCTTGCTACCTCCAATTCTTTTAAATAAAATTATTATCCATATATTTCATAAAATTAAAATTAAATTTAAAGTTGTCATAAAAAAAAGACTAAATCAACTATATACATTTCCTTTTTACATAATGTATGTGTTGAAAACAAAATTATAAAAAAGGAATTAAATTTTAATACGAGTCCATATGTACTTCTATTATAAAGGACATTTTAAACTATTGGTTTATCGCAATTTCAGATTATGATAGTTTATCAAATTTAATTAAATTTCACGGACCTAATATTTATCAAAAGTTTAAATTGCTCACATTAATGCTATCTATCATACAAATTTAGTACTTTAGAATATTAATTTTAATAATTTGAATATTAATTAGTAATATTAACTTTAAAAAAAGAAACATTGAACACCCCTTATACCAACTATGGTATAGTATCACAAATAAAATTATTCTCATTTAAAATTTTTTAAAACGCTGGTGATAAGATAAAAATATATATAAAAGCATGATATACTAAATATAAAATAATCTTAATAATACATCGCATTAAAAAAATATGGAATGAAACTTTCTCTATATTCAGTTTATTATATTTTTAGAACAATATGTCAATATTATTAAAAAAATGTATCTAAGTATAGTACTAAAAGTAATTACTCAAACATTAAAATAGATTATTGTAACTATGTTTGGACATTTCACTCTTAACGTGATTAATTCATAATATATCATTTTTTTCGGAATTATAACAGTATAGTTTATCAATATTCAATGTTTTGGCCATGTTTAATTTATCATAGGACAATAGATTTTTGTAATTGACCTCCTTAAGATTGAAATGATGGTAAGCTATTTATAAGATTTTAATAAATATAAGTTATATTATATGTACTGTAGTCCTAATAATGATACATATGCAAAAGAATACTTATTATCGATAAAAATTCTAAAGAAAAAAAAATAGAACAAGTTTGATTTGTATATTGATTGCAAAAAAAAAAGAGTTATAATATTTATATATAATCGTTAAGCATTTTATGGATCTAAACGGTATTAATGGTATTCAATTAAATTTAAGGGTTTTAAAAGACATTGATATCAAAATTGCACATGCTAAATTTCCTGTTATATGTTATCATTCTTCTGTATATATAAGCAGAGAATATTTGTCGATGACAAGTGTAAATTGGCTTACAATAATATATTGGTTTTTATAATTCCAATTAAAATTGTAAAACTACTCTTTGTTTCAGAAAATGGTCATATTTTTTTTTTTACTGAATTACCTAATATTTTCAAGTTCAGAAATTTACCCACAATATTGTTGTAGAAATAACTGTGTTTAGATTTATGTTAAGAAAACTACAGTAACAATCTTTTATCGTATTTATTATTTATCCAATAAAATTAGAGTTTTATCACGGGATCACAGTAGATATTCTTTTAGTTTAAAGTTAAAGTGACGTCAATCAATGTATTTTAAAGTGTTTTTAGATATCCGTTGCCTTCGCATCTATAGGAAGAGTTTTTTTTTTTTTTTAAGTTTTCAAGTAAAAATCTTAAATATTGAAAAACAACTTCTTCACTTTAAGTAAAAAATTTAGAGTATTGGAGGACTATTTTCTTTTCCGTCTATTAAATCCTTATTTTTAATAACATAACATCTCTCTAAAATCCTGTCAAATTCGTTTATAAATAATCATATGGATTCATAGGTAATTAATACCAAGCTGTGAACATTAAATTTTAACTTAAATGAACCATAAGGAAGTGAAATAATTACTTATAATCAAACTATATATCATCCATCTAACTATACACAATCTTCCAATTTTGAATTAAAATTAAAGTTTTGTCAAAAGATCACAGTAAGTTTAAGTGACATCAAATTACAATATTTTAAATTGATTTTAGATCTCATCTTCTTTTCGAGTATATTGAACCATTGATTTTTAGTAAAATAACATCTCTCTTAAATTATGGTCAATTCCGTTTTTAAATGATCAGATGGTTCATACATAATTAATACCAAGATGCGAAAAGTAAATCTTGACTTAAGTGAACCATGAGAAACTGAAATGATTGCTTATAATCAAACTATGTACCATTCAACTACCTATACATAATCTTCCAACTTTAAATTAAATTAGATGAAAAGATTTCCAAAAAGAAATATTATCGAGTCTCTGGATGTTTCAAAAGTTATTATAACGGTACAGAGATAAAACACTCATTTTACCTCGTATAGAAAGTTACCGATCAAGAAAGCTTAATATATTATTTATAAAGATGTGATTAACCACATGTTTTAGTTTATGGAATGATGAAAAAAGCGAATTTCACTTAAAACTGTGGAAATAATTAGGTCTCTAATCAATACGATAAGGCATCTATCAACGAGAATTATGTCTCCAATTCAAAAAGTGAATATATCCTTATATAATTCTAAATATTCAAAATCTTATATAAACTAAAATATAATTAAACTATATTATGATAACCTCATTTTACAAAATAAAGCAATTTTAAAATTGAATTAGATTTAAAATTTACTCTCTACAATTTCATTACAGTTACACAGTTTTTATTTAAAAGTATAGTATATTATATACGAAGATGTGGATAATTTAAAACTGGAGTATAGAGTTATGAGAGCATTCGGTGTGCGCGGTGCAGCGTGTTCCACGCCATCTTGTGCGATGAGTTGGCACATAGGCACAGAAGCAATTGTATTATCTATTGGGAAAAGACTAGTTTGACAACAGCAGAAAAAATATTAGTAGAAAAAATATGTTTCTTTTAACAATTTTGACCGGCAGAAGACAAACTTATATATTTTTTTTGTATAATAAAATCAAATTTGAAAGAAAAATTAAGTGAATTTGGCTCAGGTTAGGAGAAAGTCAGTATTTGAGCTGGTCATCGAGTATAGCGAAAAAAGTTTAGAAAAATAAAAATAGGTGGATTTCAGAAAAGATGGAAATTTGAAAAATCTAAAAAAAATATTTAAGGTTTTTCATAGGGTGAGGTTTGAGAAAAGAAGAAGAGAGAACATGTAATGGTTGAAACCCAACGAAGGTGAGAGGCTCCTACATACAACCTCTAAATCTCGTTTCCAAATCAGTAATTAATTCCAATAAAATTATCATCCATCTAGGTTAAAATTCCAATAAAAAATTATTATCTACTTAAAAAACTGTTTTCATTACTAATTGACAATATTAGAAGCAGAGCAGGTTGTGAAACCATCACAACCCTATTTCTTGCGTTTACACGTACAGTTCCAATTCATAATTATTAAATATTAAAATGCAAAACATTAATGGGGCAATAGGCGTCCGTATTATAGAAGCGACAAGTATTTGCATTAAAAAAATGGTGAAAAGTAATGGGTGTTATATAAATGGGATTTTCCCTGACAGTCAGTGAGGCACCTGGACTTCTCCTTTCTCCTGCTTTCTACTCTCCGATGGAGCAAGCATGGGAGAATTGGTCTCTTGAAACGGTAATAACAGAAACAGTAGCATGTTATCGTTGGTTGTCGTAATATGTTATGTTTGAAATGATTGTTTTGTTATAGGAAATGGGTGCTGAGAGGTGTAGGGATCTGATGTTAGAAGAGTCCCACACAGAAGAGGAGTTCCTCAGGGACATCCTTGGTGACCCAGGTTTGTGTTCCGAAACTGAAAGCCAGCACAACTTAGCAACCCCCACAGAAGGTAGCAGTTTATCCTCGGACGAGACACTGGGAATGAATGTCCCTTCCCAAAGGCCTAACCTTGCTAATTCCTCTCCTAGGACATATATTTTGTCCTTCGATAACTCTACCCTTATACCAGCAACCCCTCATTTCGATACCTCTAAATCATCATCCACTTCCAAAAAGCGCAGCCGAAATCTCAACTCAGAACAACCAAAACCAAACTCCACCAACCAAGCTGCAAAGAGGGGCAGAAACGGTTCCCTTGACCACATCATGGCCGAAAGAAAAAGGAGACAGGAACTCACAGAGAGGTTCATAGCACTTTCAGCCACAATCCCTGGCCTCAAGAAGGTAACATTTTCACTCTATGCACTATCCTTACTTTTCCTTTCCATTTTTAAATAAATATTATCAATCATATCAGTGCCTGTTCAACTTTTTTATTTTATATCTTCAACTTCATATATCTCTCGCCTTGCTAATCAAAGAATACAGGAATCCTATGGACAGATCAGAGTATATTCTTATAATCTTTTTTATTTTTTTCCCAGAGACTCTATTTTCGCTTGTTTTATTGTTTTTTGTTTTATTAAAACTTAATCTTGATCTTCACAAGCATCGATGATCGTCGTGTCTGCTGTAGCCTGCAGTAGGAAGATGGGGTCTTGACATTTCCGAGACAAAAACAGTATTTTTTAAAGTAAACGGTATTATAATCCAAAAAAGTACAGTAGTAATGATAGCATCACATTGTGACACATGCTAGATACCTGGACACTGGAACACAGCGCAACAAACCTTCATTTTAGGATGTGTTTGGTTGAGATGATTAATTTTTTATGGATTCCATCTCATCTTCCTTTCTTTCAAATTGTCCTACGAGTGTTTTGGACTTCTTAAAACTTTTCGGTTTCGCTATTTCGATCTGACTGAGGTAAATTTAGTGCTTTAAAAATTATGTGTGATGTGTTCAGAGGTTGAATTTAAGTATTTTATTGTGAAAAAGTCCACTATCCCACCAACTCAATAATCAGTGACTGTGTATATGAATTTGATAAAATGATTTGTAAGAATGGTAATGATGAAATTTACAGACGGACAAGAGTTCAATACTTGGCGAAGCGATTAATTACGTGAAGGAACTTCAAGGACGCGTGATGGAGCTTGAAGAGAGAAACAAGAGAGGGAAAGAATCAGTGATGATCCTGAAGAAGAGTGATGTGTGTGGAAACGAAGATAGTAACTCAAGTGAAACAGATTCCAAAGATTGGTGTAGAATGCTCCCTGATATTGAAGCAAGAGTGATGGAGAATGAGGTGCTCATTGAGATCCACTGTGAGAAGGAAGAAGGTGTTGAGCTCAAATTATTGGACCACCTTGAAAATCTTCATCTCTGTGTCACAGCCACCAGTGTCTTACCCTTTGGGAATTCGACTCTTGGCATTACCATTATCGCTCAGGTACACTAAACTTTCACTAAACATTTTGCATTACCTTTATTAGCCATCAATTCATCATTCAAGTAAATATTTGTGCAACTATTTCTACTTTGCAGATGGGTGAGGCATACAAGATGACAGTGAACGATGTGGTGAAAAATCTAAGGAAATTGCTGATGAATCAAATCAACAACATCCATAGCGATCCGTACTAGTGTATCAAACATTTTGTCGTGTGTGGAATTACTCACTTGCTCCTTTTATTTTTCATGGTCCAATGGTGTATGAACTTTGAACTTTTAAATTTTCGATTCCCCTTCGTGTTCTTGTTTATAAAATAAAAACGAAAGCATCACTAAAAAGTGGTTGTTATGGGCACATGTTCTACTTTTCTTTTTATAATGGTATTTGAGTGGCTGATCGGTTAAATGTTTTAACCAAACCAATGTTTGTTTCACAGAAAAGTATTTGCTTTTAATTAAAAGAAATCCCCATTTCTAAAAGTATAATCACCTTTTCAAAGTGCTTGATGTATGATGATGAATAAGTAGTCATTTTAATACGATAATTTTTATTGGTGGAATGACTTTAGACCGAGTTCGTTCGGAAATGCAATCTTAAATTTCTCAAATAATTCACCACAATCATTTGATGAGACAAATAAACCCCAATCATTGGAACAGACATTGATTTTGATACTTTAGAGATGGTGCTGGATCATGAACAAGGAAAAAAAGGGTGACACAGGATTGTTAACTCTTCCTCAAATTTCAACTAATAGTTGTCTCGAAATTGAGAACCATACTCGTGAGTTGGTGAAATTACTTTAAGAGGGTTATGCATAAAATATTTTAGACTAAAATCCTCTATAAATGTTATTATAAATAATTGAGTGAGAATAGTGTATAAATTAATAAAATGAATTTATGTGTCACTAATTTTATTTTAATATTCAAGTGGAGCAACTTTTTCTATTGAAATAAATCATATCCACCTAACACACACATTTGTCATAAGAAGGCTTGGCTTTACACTTTCTATTTGATTTGATAGAATGGAACTTGTTTAGCATGATTAATTAGATGTGTGTAGAGTATTGAGCTGTCTATTTTTGCTTTTCATGTCTGATATATATATATATAAGTAAATTCAAATCAAACATAATACAACTAAATGTAAACGTAATTATAGTAGTTTTTAACAGATGGTACCTACTCAATTGTAACACCTAGATTTGAGTAGTTTAACTTAGTCCCACATCACGAAAACTTGAAAACAAACGTGATTCACGTTAACTAGCTAAAATCCAAAACCCCGAATGCGCGTGTCGAAATAGTACAGCTTTTATTCATTTTCGTTTCCATTAACGTCCTTTTTGCTGAAAAAAAAATACTTTTTTATTTATAATCTTATTTTTAAATTTGGAATACTTTTGAATGTCTCGTCAGTAATGTTTTAAAAGGAAAAGAAATAGGATATTAGATGAATGGAATGTCAAATTAAAATAAATTATCAATATTTTGTAATTCGATAATCGGGTTAATGAAATATTTAGAATTATTAGAGATAAAAAGGCTAAAACATGATTCCCTTTATATTATAAGAACTGCAAGGATCAATTTTAAATTTTGAGTAAAAATCAAATTTATCTTCAATTTATACAACCAAAAGTATATTTAATTAAATACAGAAATCACATGCAATAAATGACCCTTTTTTAAAGCTCTCGAAACTTATTTATTACAAACTCTTAACTTTGCTAAGTGTTAAGATAAAAACGGGTTAAGAGATCCCATGATTGTTAATTCTTATTCTTATAGTACTATCAATTAAGTTGCTTTACTTATTTATTTATTCTAATTTAAAAAAGAGATCTTATATCAAGTATGAGCAACCAATTTACAGTAGCAGGAAGAATAAAACAACCAATAAAAAGAAAGAACATTGAGTTGAGACTAATAAATTTTTACAAATAGATTTAAGGTTAAGTTTTGGATTCTCATCTACCTTATTATGGGTGAAAAATATACCATGAAATTTCATGTCATATTGACAACTTCATACTCTATTCTAAAGAGAGAGAATTTATACTTTTGTATGCGATTAACTCAAAAAGTAAGTTAAAAAAATTAGAACTGAGTTTGTATTAATCAAAATATTCTTAGTGCGATTATAGTGGTTCTTGGGCATAAGCGCAGCTCAATACCAGCACACTTATATTTCCATAGTGTAATTCGGTACGAAAACTTATTTTCTCGATTTTTTTAACTTAAATTTCACATAATTTAAGAAAAGATGACAAAATAAGTAATAAAAAAGTAAAGTTATACTAGTAAAAATGAATACACTATAAACCAAATTCAAACACATTTATGAGGGGAACCAAAACAAAATGTACAGTACTATCCAAATCTGAACGCATTTAAGAGGCCAATACCTACTCCTCTTATTTCTGGTCCTCTGCTCTCTGTTAACTAAATCACAGTGTTTCTTATTGAAGTGATCTTTTTCCCATCTTATTTATTATGGATGCGTTATTGAATTTTAATATAGTTATTTGTTTATCTTTCAGGTTATTGAGTTGGTGGGATAATACATATAAAGCTCAATAAGTATTTATTTTAAACAATTAAAATTCACAATTGGTAAACATTTTAACCATTTTAACATATAATATTCTCACTAAAGTTTTATCCTTGACTTGAATCTTCAATCACTTATTTATATAATTTTTTATCCCGTGATGTATTGTGCATGGGAAAAAATAGGCAAAAAAAAGAAATAGTTATTCACGTTTGTTTTTGCTAAATGTGGCATAATACAATGAAAAGTGGAAGGGTAGAGGGAGTTGCCCCTTCAATATATGATGAAAATGGTAGGTTTTGCCGTTGTACTTGACACAATTTGATCGGGTTTTCTGTTAAGTTATACACGTGAATGAATTGAATTAAAATAAAAATATTCCCTAAGCATGTGATGTAAAGTTTATACTGACTCGATTTATGAATTTATACATATTGGGTCTAGAGACTTGATTAATCCAAGATGAAATAATAAATAAGGAATTTTAATACATAAATATTTTAAAATAGAAATATGTATTATATCATGATGCATTTTTTTTTATGTATAAAGTATATATTTCTACTTATAAACAAAACAAACACAAAATCTTATATACCAAGAAGGATTTAATAATTTGATGGAAATTAGAATTTTTAATTTAATGTTTACATAAGCTGAAACATCATTAAATGTTTTTCATATTAAATGTTCTGCAATACATATATGTTTTTAGCTCCTCCCTAACGATAGGCTGTGAATAGACTAACACTAAATTAGGGATTCATCTAAGAGTGATTCTTCTTGCATCTTTCTTGCATTCCATATTTTAAAAAAAAAATACTAAAAGTACTTTATTTTATGGTATAATTTAAAATACAATTTTTATATTCTGAAATGTAGAATACAAATTTTTTATATTTTATTTTGTATTTTGAATTGTAAAATCTAAAATACAATTTTGGATTATATAATTTAGAATATAATTTTTTTCATTTTAAATTACATGATTTAGAATATAATTTTTATTTATATTTTAGATTTAAAAAATTTGTATTCTGAATTAGGAGATAAGAAGGTGTAGGGTTTAGTTAATTTTTTAAGGGTATAATGGTCGTTTTCACGACTGTACAGAGGTGCGGATAGAAACTATGGAGATGCAGGAAGAATAGCTCTTCATGTAATGAATCCCAAGGATGTGCATGGGGTTGGGCTTGAGAGAAAAGAGCCCAAAAAGGAGGATTTAGTTGTTGGACAAATTCTTCCTCCACCCTCATACCCTCTTCGTGCACCCCCATATAATTTTTTTATTTCATGACTGCCCTTCATGAAATTACATAAATACCTTTATCATTTTTTGAAATTGTGAACCGGATGGAGGTGCATCCGGTTCTCATTTTAAAAAAAAAATACAAACCGGACAACCTCATCCGGTTCTCAACCTAACATATCGGAAAATCCTCAAATTCGCATTCGGCAACCCCCAAATCCCAAATCAACTACTCTAATCATCAATATCACCTACTAATTGCTAATAAACATCACAAATTGGTTACCTGATGCTTCTATGAAGGATTAATTGAAAGATTTTGAATAACGAACGGAAGTCGCGAATGACTTACCTAAATCGGACGAAGGTTCTCTTAACCTGATGGCTAGCTAACAAAACAGCTGAAGAAAGTATTTGGCTCACTAACATAACGGGGAGAGCTTTGGACGATGTTTATTAGCAATTAGTAGGTGATATTGATGATTAGAGTAGTTGATTTGGGATTTGGAGGCTGTCAACGGCGAATTTGAGGATTTTTCGATCTGCTGGGTTGAGAACCGGATGAGGTCATCCGGTTTGTATTTTTTTTTGAAATTGTGAATCGGATGGGGGGTGCATCCAGTTGGGAAGGGGAGGAGTTTTATCAAGATAGGAATATTTATGCAATTTCATGAAGGGTAACTATGGAATGAAAAAATTATATGAGGGGTGCAGGAAGAGGGTACGGAGGTGGAGGAAGAATTTGTCTAGTTGTTGTGGGGCCTGACGAAGGAAATATCCAGAGAAGAGTTCGTAAGAAAAATATCTAATGCAAATGCTGTCTTCAATGTTGATTGACATTAGATTCATATGCAAACGAATCTTGTTTTGTCGGTTCCTTGGTCTGGTCGGGCATTAACGTTGTGAAGTGCAGGTAGGCAATGGATCCGCTGCTTCCTTCTTTTCATGTTATCTCAAACTCTATTTTCACCTCATTCTCCTATTACTATTCAATTCACCACCCTATTGTGTTTTGGGTTATGCATAATTTCCCTTTCCCTGTTCTTCTTCACTGCCAATTCTTTCTCCAATCCCAGTTCAATTCGTCACAGAATGAATCAATCCTTCACCGCTTTCAAATTTGGGCCAGATCTAACCGTTAACCATTTTTTTTTATTGTGTTTCTTCTTGTGACAAAGGGATAACCGACACGCGTGATGTGAATACTACGTTGGATTTTTCGAGTTTTAATTGTTGCCATTAGTATAAATGGGTATGGGATGAAAATTTGACCTTGTTACAGAAATTTTTTTCATTTTTGCAGTGGATGGATAACATACCAGATCACATAGTATGGGAGATATTGAGTAGGATGAAGAAAACAAACGACAGAAACGCTGTTTCTCTTGTTTGTAGACGGCTTTATTATTTGGACAATGCACAGAGGCACTGCATAAAGGTTGGGTGTGGTATGGATCCTGCAGATGAAGCTTTGACGTGTCTGTGCATAAGGTTTCAGAACTTGTCCAAAGTGGAGATTACATACTCTGGATGGATGTCCAAACTGGGAAAACAATTGGATGACAAGGGCCTTCTCATTCTTGCAAAGCACTGCCCTCTTCTCACTGATCTCTCCCTCAGCTACTGTACATTTATCACTGATGTTGGTCTCCGCTACTTGGCTTCTTCTTCCAAGCTCTCGTCTCTGAGGTTGAATTTCACTCCAAGGATCACTGGCTGTGGCATTCTCTCTCTTGTTGTGGGTTGCAAGAACCTCTCCAGGCTTCACCTTATCAGGTGCCTTAATGTGAGCAGTGTGGAGTGGCTTGAATACCTTGGCAAGCTTGGAACATTGGAGGATCTCTCCATCAAGAATTGCAGGGCCATTGGTGAAGGGGACTTGATTAAGCTTGGACTTGGTTGGCAGAAACTCAGAAGGTTGCAGTTTGAAGTGGATGCTAATTACCGATACATGAAGGTCTATGATCGGTTGTCTGTGGATAGGTGGCTAAAGCAGCATGTGCCTTGTGAGAATTTGTTTGAACTTAGCTTGGTGAATTGCATCATCAGTCCTGGGAGAGGGCTTACTTGCGTGTTGAGAAAGTGCAAGAACTTGCAGAAAATTCACCTGGACATGTGTGTTGGGGTGAGAGACTGTGACATTATTTGTTTGTCTCAAAGATCAAGTGACCTTAAATCGGTTTCATTTAGAGTTCCATCGGATTTTTCACTTCCCTCATTGGTGAATAATCCATTGAGATTGACAGATGAGAGTCTGAAAGCCTTGTCTCAAAACTGCTCCAAGCTTGAAGCAGTGAGGATATCTTTTTCTGATGGGGAGTTCCCTTCATCATCCTCATTCACATTGAGTGGAATACTTTGTTTGATTAATAAATGCCCGGTTCGACAGCTTTCCCTAGATCATGTTTATTCCTTTAATGATGTTGGAATGGAAGCCCTTTGCGCAGCAGAATATCTTGAAACTCTTGAACTGGTAAGGTGCCAAGAGATTAGTGATGAAGGACTACAGCTTGTGAGTCAGTTTCCCAGATTGTGCATTTTGCGGTTAAGCAAATGTTTGGGGATCTCTGATGATGGGTTAAAGCCACTTATTGGATCTTTGAAGTTGGATTTCTTGGCCATCGAAGATTGCCCTCAAATTTCTGAAAGGGGTGTCCAAGGAGCTGCAAAGTCTGTGTCTTTCAGGCAAGACTTATCATGGATGTACTGAACCTGTTGGGGTTTTGGGACATCAAGTCCCAGTCTTAGCTATCTTCGATGCTACTTTATATCTATATGTCGTATATCAAAATCACAGTGTCACATATATATTTATATATAAGATTATTCTGTTGTATTTATTTGTACATGTAATTGATCAAGTAGGCTTTCTGGCAGTGTATGGTTCCAAGCAAATGCTTTTATACATTTATGAAATTGGATCTTTTTGTAAACTGTAAGTTTTTTACCTTAACAGCTCTAGAGCCTTTACTATAGTTACTTCAATGTACTGAAGTGAATGCAGAAAAGTTTATCATAAAAGTGTAGTTTTTACTGTACAATGTTACCATTTGATTCTCTCTTGCGGTTCGTGCACCCCTAGCCAAACCCAACCGAGACAATTAGCTATTAAAGTTTTCATTCTTTGAATTAAAACAATAAAAATATCACATAGCATTAACCCATATTATTGTTTATGTCGATTAAAGTTTTTATTTTGAATTTGAGTTTCTTATGCCATTTATAGTAATTATATTCCTAACAGAGCCCCCATCTGTAGTTGATCTTTTATGTTTGAAAATGTAGTATCAGATACCTTTGATTCACACTAAAATGCTATTATTTATCGAATTTCTTTATATTCATGTCCATATATGCATAATTATTTTATGAATCCAATCTTGGTATGCAACAGAAAAAAAAGGCAACAGAGTAGAAACTCAAGAACACAGTAAAAAGCATTCTTTGGGCGTGTCCGAACATAATTGTTTATTCAATTTCCTAATAAAATTTTCTCTGGTGGTAGAAGCTGGCTGACATGAACAGATGTTCACATTTTCCTGGCACAGGAAACTGACAATTTTTGGGCGAGAACATTCATGCGATAGTTATGTATTGCCATTTACATGTAAACAAGACATGGATACGAAAGAATATTGAAAAGAAGGACCACAAACTGATACAGAGTGCATTATTTAGATCAATTTCACAATTTCCAAGTTCTGTATAAGAGTTCACAGCACAAGAATAGGAACGTGATAAATATATCATTATAGCATAATTTATTAGTCTATTGTTCAAATTAAATTTTACCAACTCTCCTTTCTTTGACAGATGCTGAGATCACAGAATAACAAAAATGAGACCAACACAAACAAATTGACTTTTTTTCAGAAGTTAAAATAAAAAAATGAAAGAAGTTATATAAGAGAATTTTTATACATTAACTTGTTATAAGTTAGTTTTAATTTTTCAAAAAAATTAGTTTTAATTTTTTGTTCTTGTAATGAATATGATGAAAATCCGAACCAAGACATTTGGAATATGTTAAAAATGTGGTAAAGATTAGAACTTGAGCACGGACACACGATTTGAGAGCATTATCTACGATAAGGTTGTTATATGGTTATTAATTTACTTTTATGAATTTTATAATGTCATATCATATTTAAGAATTTTTTTCTGATGTGACACTTCTTCTTAATTTATTTTTCCAGTGTTATACCTAATCTCATATTTTTATAATTTTATATAAATTTATTTGTCTCTATTAATAATTTCCATCACTGCAACGATATTTTTTTAAGTAAATTCGTTAATTTGTTATATTAAGTAAGTATAATGTTATTCTTCACATACATTCTTTCAAAGTTGAGTAGTTGAACAAACTCTGAGTATTTCAGGTTTCTCTCACCTCAAGCTTTATGCTTCTTCCCCGTCTCGTGAAATTGATTTTTAATTGTTAAGCAAAAATTATTTGTATAAGCAAACTTTTGATTGAGAATCTAATTCTATTTGTTCCAATGCAATATAACTGAGCTAAACAATTGCAATTAGTACTTTCAAGTGGTGTAACAAATGTGACGAATACAATGAGAATCTTATCTATATTTGAACTCTTGAAATAGAGTTTATCGAGAACAATAGATCATAGAAAGTCCAGATCTTAACTCCTTGTGACTCAAGTTAAAAGGTTATCCTTAAACACTAAAAACAATAACTAGCAATAACAAGAACTAAGATATGCATAACTATTAGCCACTAAGATAAAGGATATAATAAGAAAAGAATACAAAACTAATGCTTCTTTAGTCTTCATTAATTATTTTTTTATTTTAAAATTATGTTTACTTTACTGTAAAAAAATAGTAGAAATTATTTTGTGGATAATAACATTTAAACTCTATGTACCCATCACATATAGAAGTAGTTTCTAATTTGAAAATTTCATTTTTAGAAATGTATACTGTATATAAGTATGGTTTTATTTTGGCTTTTTTGTTTAAATTCATGTTTTACAATTTTATTAGATGTCCTGATATGGTGAATTTGTAGAATACATGATTTTAGAGTTATGCGTCTCTAATTATGAGTAAAATCTATTTTAAATATATAAAAATTTTACATATTTTATCTTTACAAACGAAACTAATCATAAATCTTAGAAAGTTATAATCAATTTAAT
>Ga0123340_1001773_pt1 | contig 18526 bp, 10 predicted proteins | sample SirMexnodulemix_FD_89961 | JGI IMG/M metagenome (GOLD analysis project Ga0123340, IMG submission 89961) | Root nodule microbial communities of legume samples collected from Mexico - Siratro Mexico nodule mix | ecosystem: Host-associated > Plants > Roots > Nodule | place: Mexico: Nepantla... | reverse complement strand
TAACTGCAAAAGAAATATCAGGACGAGTAATAGTAAGATAATTCAGTTTTCCAACTAATCTTCTATACTTCTCAGGATCTGAGAGGAGCTCCCCCTGACTAGGTAGAAGTTTGGCATTAGGGTTCATGGGTGTCTCAACAAATTTAGAATTCAGTAACCCAGTTTCTTCTAAAAGATCCAATGCATACTTTCTTTGAGAGATAACAATACCATGATTGGATTGTGCTACCTCAATCCCCAAGAAATATCTAAGTTTACCAAGATCTTTGGTCTGAAAATGGTGATAACTATGCTCTTTAAGTTGAGCAATACCATGGTGATCACTACCTGTAAGAACAATGTCATCAACATAGACAACTAGATAGATACATCCAGCATTCGAATGACGATAAAAAACTGAATGATCTGCCTCACTGCGAGTCATACCAAATTCTTCAACAACACTGCTAAACTTTTCAAACCAGACCCTGGGAGACTGTTTGAGACCATATAAAGATTTGCGAAGACGACATACCAATCCAGAAGAGTAATATTTACTTATCGATAATATTTACTTATCTATTCGTGCCTTAAACCTTTAATCAAATATTAAAGGTCCCAATTTCAGTCAACAAACACTTTTCGTAGCCGCTTAAACCACTTTTACTACCAAACTTCAACCACCACAGAAACAACACATACATTAACGGGAAGTGCACGATGCAATGATAGTACTCTGAGATCCCAAAATACAATGCTGAAAGGTGTGAAGAGTTGCAAGAACGAACGGAGGTTCACAACAATGGCTTCAATGACGCAAATCCAAGATAGGGGTTGAAAGACAGGATTGGATATAAAATTTTATCCTAAGAGCAGTTTTGACATTTCACGGATATTATAGAATTGTAGCACAACATTACTGAGGTGCAGAAAGAAGGCGCCGTGAACTTCGTAACAAGTCACAAGAGATGGATCACGACAAATTCTTCATCCACCTCCATATCCTCTTCCTACACCTCCATAAAAATTTAATTTCCCAAAATGCCCCTGTTGAAATGACCAAAAAGAACCTTGGTTCTTCTGATTAAAAAAACTCACAGTGCACTTCGTCACCTCCACACAGTCGAACACATTGAAGCATCATCCCATTTTGCTCAAAATATGTCTTTCACAATGGCATTTTTGAAGGTTTAGAGGGTGATTAAACCGGACGACACTCTGTCTGGTTAATAAACAATTTGATTTTTACAAATCGGATGGACAGTGGGTGGACCTCAAAAAATTTGTAAATTTTGGTCTGATTCACAAAAGAATAGGATATTTGCAAATCGAATGGCACCTCATCGGTTTATATAACTTTTTAATTTGTAAACCAGATGGGATGTCATTCGGTTTACATTTAAAAAAAATATAAATCGGATGACTGTCATTCAATTCATACCAAATCCATTTTCAACATCGCAACAGAGAAAGCAAGGAAATGAACAGAGGTGGAAGGTGTTGGCTTCTTAAAGTGGAGAATCTGATAGGTGTCTGAGAAAAAGGTTGAGAAAACGAGAAAAGAAGCAAAAAAGAGTGAAATTCCCCTACTTTTCACATCCATGTTCAGAAGGGACTAGAAACTCGAAATTAGAATTGAAAATTGTAATAAAAAAATATAGATGAAATCGAAGAAGAGAGAGAGAGGCAAAATTAGAATTGAGAATTGTAATGAAAAATATAGATGAAATCGAAGAGAGAGAGGCGATGCTGGTGACATGGTGAAAAATCCTAAAGAGTGAGGATGCAATGAACGGAGAAGATGAAGGAGTAGAAGGTATTCTTGCCTTTGTACTTTTTAACTTAAGGGTACAATAGTAATTATACATGAGAGTATGGAAGTGCAGAAAGACGATATGGAGGTGGAGGAAGAATTTGTCTTCGATCACGGCCGAACAAAACCTTACGAGGAGACATACAAAATTAGGCTCGTGCCCACATGCGAGAAAAGGGTCATAACCTTCATGAAAGTAGGGTACAAGAGAATAACAGCATTAACATCCTCAACGTAAAATTTTACATGTCTCTCCCATCTTCAGAAAAATTATACATATGAATGTCAATTTTTCGCGAATTGATCCATTAATGAAATAATACTTCCTATCATCAAATAATCATTCTTTTGCACAACATAAATTTGTATCAAAAAGGAATAAAAAATAGAATGATCAATTTAAGTACAGTACGGAACACTCAACTTGAAATGAGATAAATTTAACGAAGCGTGTATTGTATTTTGCCAGATCCTACCCCCATCTGCTTCTGAAATTTTCAGCGTGAGAAGCCTTTATCTCATTGATCAGTGCAGAATCTATAGTGGTAGTGAAGGTGTAATACCACTTAAAAGAATATGCAGAGGCAATTGGCGTAATTTAAATAGCATTCACCAAAACCTTTTATGTCTTCAGGTCCTCAGACATTGCAGAAGGTATACAATGTGTGGTGAGGATGTCTAAGGTTGCAGCCTTTGCCGTACTGGTCTTTAACACCACTATCTGCAGAAAAGGGTAATCAGAGTTTCAAATCAGTCATATGATACCAATAAATTTATAGCAGACTATACTCATTTGATAGATTTAATTTGAATAGGTAGAAAAGAATAAAATTTATAATAGATATGTCCAATTCTTTGAAGTTAAAAAAAAAAAAAAAAGAAACTTTTCTCATCTGAATGGTTTCACAAAATTTTCTTATATGCAATGTCAAGAAAGAAAACAACAAGCAAGATAGTCTTATTAAAATAAAGTTAATAGAACTTGGGCAATCCTCATTTCACAAGTTGATTTTGAAGGGTTAAGAGTTTTAGATACAGAGCCCAAAGTTTAAGACCATAAAAACTAGCAATTTTCTTTCAAACAAAATAATTTAGGGACATATTTCTATTTAACATGAGGAACACAATGAACCGATTGGAATATGTCAATGAGGGACAACCTGTTGGTATTCCAGATCAAACTTTAGATATTCATCATCACAGCTCTCTACCATGCTGGCCAGGTTCTTCAGATTCTTCACAGGTTTACCATTGAAAGCAAGAACCTACACACGAAAGAACAAAACTTAATGGACACTAAAGTAATACAAAAAGGTAAAATCTACATGATATTCCCTTACCTGAGTGTTAACTATCTCCTCGTATCCAATATTGATGTCAGACACAAGAACCTAACAATATAGCATAGTTCAAGTATGAGCACCTCTCAATCTGGTGATAAAATAGTTATAAACAAACTAAAGAATTATCGAGGGAAATCAACGCAGAAACCTGAGAAACAACGACAAGCTGTTCATCGACAGACTGTGCCATAGAATGTAGATGCTTGTCCAAAAGCTTAACCGGTGCATCAAATTCATAATCTTTACCATACTGGATATATGTAAAAAAACAACAGAGATTAAAATAATAACGAATCAATGATTATAAACTAAAATACAAGATAGTTAAAACATATACAAATTCCCACAAGAAATAAACATATCTGTTTCACATTCTTATTACGCACTACGTACAGCCAAAAATGTAATACATGTATACTGCTAAACAAGAATAACATCCACTATTTCTAAACAAGTTGGGGCTTGATGGTTAGTGACTTTTGTTGAATGTTGTACTTGAGTCACTTGTTTTCCTTCTTAAACACAAATTTGATGTGAGCAATGTCATTCAAGATTTCTTCTCAATTATTAAAAATCAATATCTTTTGTCCATAAAGAAACATCAGACAATGGGAAGGAAATTTTTTAATCAAGATTTTAAACTTTTTTGGCCAAAAAGAAGGAATAATTCATACACCATACCAAACTGGTATTGCAGATAGGAAAACAGACACCAATTAAACCAAACTAGAGCATTGTTGTTTCAATAAAATGTTTCCAAAAAGCTTTTGGAGGAGACTGTTCTAACGTCAACATATCTTACCAGTAGACTAAAATTTTGGGATTTAAGAGACCTATGGATGTGCTTTCCTCCTTTTATACGCATTTGTCTACTTCCAGAAACTTCCGCCAGAGGCTTTTTGGAGTCTCATTTATTTGTTAATGTACATAGCCAAGATAGGGGTTGTTAGATACATTTTGCATATGGGCTTGGCCCGTCCCTATGTGATGTTTTGTATGTATATATATGTTTCACAGTTATGCTAATTGAAAAACAGGAGGATTAAATCACATAAATGCATACCATTTCTCACTTCACAGTATCAAATTTTAAGAATAGACACCTTATTGAAACAAGTCGAACCCTTTTACTTCATGGTTGTGTTCCTCAAAAATTTTCGTTGTTGCTCTAATAGTGATATCTTATCAATCACATGCCATCTTCTATTCTCAACAATCAAATACCCCCTTCTATTTTGTTTCCTTATTAATTTCTCCACCCTTTAACTCCTCGTGACTTTAGGTCCACCTGTTTTATTCACAATCTTAGTCCTGGTCTTCATATACAATCGACTAGGTCTCGTAAGTCTTTCAACTTAGGTTACCCTCAATCTCAAAAGGGATATAATATTATCTGATTTCAAGTGATGTCATCTTTGAGTTTTCTCCCTACTTTGCATCAATTTCCTTCCCTTTTCAGACTTCCCAACCCCCTTTTATAACCCCCCTGTCTTTGACCCCAGAAACATATCTAGTGTACAATGTTATCGATATCGGATAACGAAAAATATTGGAAAGCCCCAAAAATCCTTTATGAAATTATAATGGGTTATGGTGGAAGTATTGTCGTCAAAAGAAATACAATATATAAATATTGTATATATTTTATTTCTTATGACGACAACGGCAGCAACGAGTGACGGTGAGTGGAAAACAAAGTGAATAAGAAAGAAAGAGAGAAGAGAGACTTGTGCACAGTCTGTTAATTTGAATAATGTTCTTCACTTTGAATTGGGTCAAAGACCAAATTCAATTTAAAAAAAGAAGAAATTTGCTGCACATTATTAGGGTTAGGGAAATGTAAATTAAATTATGCTGCCTCACTTTGAATTGGGTCTGGTAACGCCTAACTTCACTTTAAAAAGACTAAGGTTAGGGTTTGTAATAGGAGAAGACTGCACTGCATCTTGCAATAGGAAAAGAATGCACCATTGCACCCTCACACCACTGCACATGGTTTCTCTCTGCCTTTTTCACAATTTCCATTCCTCGCCGGCATTCCGTAGATGCAAAAAGCAGCCACTACGGGCCGCCATGAGAAACCAGCATCGCAACTACCATGTTGTGGTGGAAAACTGTAAATTCGCCACCGATTTCCGTCATGGCAAGCCATAACTAGTTTATGATAACACTACTAGTATATCGCCAGATCCACCACCTCAGCCTCCTCTCCAGGTTTATCATCACAGGAAGCATTTACACTTTCCTATCGGAACACCTATCATGATCTTCCAATTGCCCTTCATAATGGCACACACTCCACTCATAATCTTCACTTTGATATATCCCTCGATTGTCTTTGTCCCATTACACTTGTCTCTCTTCCATTTCCTGTATCTATTCCAAAAATTGTAGGTAATGTCTTAACCCATTTTGGTTGTAAATAAGCCATGCTCCATGAACTGTGCTCTATATAACAATGGTACTTGGAATCTTGTTCCTTTTCCTATTGGGAAGTTAGTTATTGGTTTTCAGTGGCTCTTCACCATCAAAAGTTAAACCTGATGGCACCATTGATTGGCTTAAAGCTCGTTTGGCAGCAAAAGGTTATACTTGGATATTCGGGTTAGATTGTTGTGACACATTCTCTTCGATCACCAAGATGGCCTCTATCAGATTATTCTTCACCATGGTTGCTCTTCGACATTAGTCCCTCTACTAGTTTGATGGTAAAAATGTCTTCCTACGTGCTTATTTGCTGGAAGAAATATATAAGAAGCAACCAATTGGTTTCTTGCTTAATGGGAATCTTCTAGCTTAGTATGTTATCATTACAAATATATATGATCTTAAACAATCTCTCATGACATGCTTTGGTACATTCAATGCAAAAGTCCAATAGTTTAGTGAGACCCAAAGTGAAGTGGACTATTTTGTGTTTTATCGTCTTTCAATTGTTGGATGTATCTACCTGATAGTGTATGTAGACATTAGTCCCTCTACTAGTTTGATGGTAAAAATGTCTTCCTACGTGCTTATTTGCTGGAAGAAATATATACGAAGCAACCAATTGGTTTCTTGCTTAGGGGGAATCTTCTAGCTTAGTATGTTATCATTACAAATATATATGATCTTAAACAATCTCTCATGACATGCTTTGGTACATTCAATGCAAAAGTCCAATAGTTTAGTGAGACCCAAAGTGAAGCGGACTATTTTGTGTTTTATCGTCTTTCAATTGTTGGATGTATCTACCTGATAGTGTATGTAGACAACATTGTTCCTACAGTTAGCCGTCAACATGGCATCTAACAAATAAAATAACACCTTTGTCCTCATTTTCAAACAAAAGATCTTGGCAGACTCGGATACTTCTTGGGGATTGAGGTAACACAATCTAACAATAGAATTATTAATTTCAATGGAAGTAAACATTGGATATTTTAGAGAAGATTGTGCTAATTGTCTTCCAAACCCATTGCCACACCCATGGTTCGTAATGACAAACTTCTACCATGTTAGAGGGAGCCACTTTCAAATCCTGAGAGATGTAGGAGACTGGTTGGATAACTGAACTACCTTATATTCACTCATCTTAACATCTCCTTTGTGGTCAATGTGGTCAGTCAGTCTTTAAATACTCCATGTGCAGGACATTAGAATGCAGTCATTTGCATTCTAAAGTGCATGAAAGGAGCCCCAATAAAAGGTTTGATATATAAACACAATAACCATACCCAATTTGTGGGATACTCAAATAGATATTGGGCAAGCTCATCTCTAGTGACAAGAGATCCATTTCCAAATAGTGTCTGTACTAGTAAGAACTTGACCTCATGGAAAAACAAGAAGTAGAATTTGGTGGCAAGATCTAGCGCAAAATCAAAGTACAAAGTGATGGCTTCTAAATCTTGTGAGCTTGTTTGGCTCAAACAGTTGCTTACAAAACTAAGGTTTGAGGAAGTTACACAGATGACTCATTTGTGATAACAAAGTTACTCTTAATATTGCCTCAAATTAATTATTTCACAAGAGGACCAAACATATCAAACCAGAATGCTAATTCATCTGAGAAGAGATTTTATCTTGAGACATCACTACTCAATTTGTTAATTCTAATGTTCAGCTGGTAGATATCTTCACCAAACCATTGTGGGGCCCTAGGATTGACTATATATGTATCAAGCCTGGTGTATATGATTTATACACTCCAGCTTGAGAGGGAGTGTAAGATATACTATAGATATATGGGCTTGGGTCTATCCCTATGTAATGCTTTGAACAATATATGAATATATGTTCCTCAGTTGTTCTTAGACACAATGGGATTCTATTACATGAATGTATACCATTTCTCTTAACATATATAACCCATTCTTCAGCTATGAATTCCATAAAGTGTAAAGCCCCAAGAAGCATTCAAAATAAACAATTACATGAGTTAAGACAGATATTCTGCTTATGGCAGTGACATAAGAAAACATGTGACTTCAATCCATACAATAGCAAACAATTGTTTGCTTACAGCTCCCTTGAATCAGAAGAAAATTAGCCAGAAAGAGAAGTGATGGGGCAGACAAAACATGGGGGTATGGGATTCAGCAAATTTGTACAAACAGCAGATGCAAAACCAGTATAAACAAACACTAAAACTACTCACCTCAGAACGAAGATAGGGGACAGAAACAGCAGTAAAAACAAATCCAGCAATGATGTAATATGAAGGAGGCCTGCCTTTGATGTGTGCTGGAACAAGTCGCTTATGAGTTGCAAGTTTTATGTTAAATTCAAGTATCTGTGAATTCCGGAGAACCTTTACTTGAGCTCTATCCCCAGTGTACTTCTGAGAGACAAGATAGCTGAAACCAATGCGCTCCCCATGCCTGAATGGAACTACAAATTTATCCCAGAATTAATTTTAGCTCTGAAAAACTATACAAACTGCTAGTACTAAAAAAGGCTGTAGTTAATTGAGTTAAAAACAAGGTTCAGGAGAAGTTAAGCAAAACATCAACAATGATTTCCATTGGTGCATTGAATTAAAAAATATGGAGAATATATCTATTCAAATCTCATTTTTTGACATCATTTCTAACATCAAGCATAAATTAGTGTCACCTTTTTTAATATCTTTTGTATTCCATACAAGGTTTTCAAATGTCCCAGGGTGTCCTTTGTATCTCCAGTTAATAAAGTTACATTATCATGATTTATTAATATTTTATATTATAACTTAAATACTAATGCCCTTTACAGTAAATAACTTAAATATTAATATATTTTTTATCTTGCAGTAAGAGATTTACTTCTGAATTTTGTATTGATACATTTCTATCTCCAAGATATATGAATATTTCATCTGGGTTGCAATCTGTTATTAATGAGAAAAGTTCCCGTAAGAGATACAGTTCAGAATATCAGCACCGGATTCAAAAAAGCTCGAGTGACTTGGCAGAGCACTCAGCTTTGTCTGTGTGCGATGTGTATTTAAAAGTCAAGTTGAGTATCCTAAGAGAAAGAAAAGTACAAGAGACTGTGCCATTTATGGCAACAGGCTACAACCAGAATTGAAAATAGAAAACAACTTTTGCACGGTCATTATGACAGAATATTTATAAACCTAAGTCAAACACTCCCCATCAATATGAACCAAGCTTGAAACATACAAACTGAATTTGAGACCCTCTCAAAGGCTTGATCAAGACATCTACAAGTTGTTGATCTTTTGAGATAATGGATTCAGTAGAAATTTTCTAATGTTGGAGATCCCACATCGATTGGAGATATGGTTAAATTATAGTATATAAGTGAACTTTATTTTACAAGCTGGTTTTATAAGGTTAAGCTAAGCTTAAAAGTTCACATTCTAAGATAATATTAGAATCTATAAGTGAGGTTTGTTGGATCTAATGTGTCATCAACTATCGAACAACTGTCAGATAGTGCACAAATATTTAGTCCCACACTCGAGATATTTAATCCTTGATGTAAGAGTGTTTTGATGTCCACTATCTAAGACTTAGGACAGCAGCCTCTCCCAAATAAAATGACAGTCTTTATATGCTTAGTTCTGGCATGAAACACTAGATTATAAGTAATGTGAAGAGATACCTGGTTGCCACAATATACCTTAATGTGTTGAATATCACCAAAATTTCAACTCTTGATGTTGTTTAATCCACACCAATTCGTGGTCCCTCAACACAAGAGTTGTAATTGAGACACTTAGGGATCCAAGAGAAAATTTGATTCACCCGCCAATACACACTTACACGCCACCAAACTAAATGAGAATCATCAAAGTAGCCCATGATAATGAAACTTTAATGCATCTAAATTCAAATTCCAAAAAGGCAAGGAAACAACAATAAAGTACAAATACGGACAACATTAAGCCTATGGAGCAAGGTGAGCAAGGAGCAAATGAGAAGACAAGGAAGTGGTGCAAATCAAGCATAATGGAAGACCAAGCAAGGTGGGAACAAGGAAGTAGAAGTTTGTCACTAGGAATTGCAGGGAAGTACCAAGGGGCTATGTTATAAATGTGGTTAGATTACCAAAATCCAATGGGTATGATGCCATCTTGGTGGTAGTGGATAGATTGAGCAAATATGGTCATTTTATACCCTTAAAACACCCTTATTCAGCATAGTCGGTGGCATAAGTTCTTTTAAAGCAGGTGGTCAAATTGCATGGAATTCCAACATCAATAGTGAGTGATCAGGATTCCATTTTCCTCAGTTCATTTTGGCAAGAGTTATTCAGGTTGCAGGGTACCAAGTTACGAATGAGTACTGCATACCACCCAGAATCGAATGGGCAGACAAAAGTCCTAATCAGATTGCTGGAGACGTATTTGAGGTGTTTCAGTTCTTAGCAACCAAACATGTGGGCAAGCTTTTTACCAATACTAACTACCAATCCACAGCCAAACGCACACCATTTGAGGTGGTGTATGGGAGGACGCCTCCTTCACTAGCTTGGTTTATTCTAGGAGAGACCAAGGTGGAGGCAGTCGCCAAAGATCTTACGAACCGAGATGAAGCGTTGAAGCAATTGAAGTACCATTTGAATAGGGTTCAGGGACAAAGAAGAAATTTGTTGTTAAAAGCAAAAAACCCTCTAAAGTTCAAGTAGGTGACATGGTTTACTAGAAGTTAGGCCCCATAGACAACAATCAGTGCTTACAAGACTACATCCAAAGCTATCCGCAAGATACTATAGACCCTTTTTAGTGGAAGCCAAAGTTGGAGTAGTGGCTTATAGATTAAAGCTTCTCAAAACAGCTATGATTCATCCAGTCTTTCATGCTTCTTAGTTGAAATTTGCAGTGGAGACACAACATGTGCATCCAGAATTGTTGCAAGAGTTGCAAATTTAGGGACAAAGCAAGTTACCGCTACAAATTCTAGACAGAAGGATCATACATAAACAAGGGGAGTCAGTACCACAGATCCTAATGCAATAGGAGATGGGAGGAAACTGGGAAAGAGGTGGACATGTTGAAGACACAGTTTTCAGATTTCAACCTTGAGGACAAGGTTGTTTCGTGGGAGGGGAGTATTGTTAGATCCAATGATAAGGAGAAGGATAAGGAATGGAAGGTGTATTATAAAAGGAAGTTTAAAAAGAGTGATGCATGTTGTTATGGTAGTTAGGGGTTGGTAACGAATTGTTAATGAGAGGTTGATTTATATATAAAGACTAACCTTTGTTAGATAAGGGAGTTTTTTTGGGAGTTGTGATTTGAGTGTGAAAGGGACAAATGGTTACTTTGTGAGATAGTGTTCCTTTGTTTTCATCAATAAAGAGTTCTTTTAGATTTATATTGATTGTTTTCTTTCAAGCGGTGAGTTAGCGAAGTAGGTGAAGGGGTTCAAGCGGTGCTAGTGGACGTAGTTGGGAGTGCTTTTCTAATAGGGGCGTAACACTTAATGGGGATAGTTGGGAGTGCGCTTTTAATAGGAGCCTACCAGGTTCACTAGCTAAAAGTCTTGGGAGCAGGAGTTAATGTTTGTTTAAAGGTAACTCAAGATTTAGTTGCATAGAAGAAGTTGGACAACAAAGCATTAGTGAAAATTTAGAAGTCGGAAAAATGTGTCCTGCTGCCTTCGGTCATGAAGAGTGGACCAATGTTTTTAAGGACATTAAATTGCTCAATTGAGATAGAGAAACAAAGAAATCATTCATTGTTAAACACATAATAGATGTAATTATGAAGGTTGGTCCAACAAATATGGGGAAATTGTGATTAGTAATGCAGTTGTTTGTGAGGCAGCAAATTTGCTAATAGAGGCACAGTTTCCTACCAACTATTGGAGTCCCTGTGATGTGAGCACATCTAACCTTACATTGAGATGTATATTTGCAGCCAAGAACACTAAACATAATGTTTCTCCAAAAATGCTCTTGGATCACACAAATTGTAGATGATACAACATATATTAGAAAATTCATCATGGGACTCGCTATGTGATTACAACGTTCAATAACTTCAACTCGTTGAAGTTGCCTACTATTGCTCCCTCATTTTTAATGCTCAAGAGGTTTAGAATGGTCATCATACATGGAGGATAATGCTGGTAAGACAGTTTCTAAAAGAAACTTTGCTAGATGATATATGGTAGAACAAAGTATTTACTAGGAGAAAATATATTTAAAATTGAGATGTATTACAGTTATAGCAATAAAGATCACATCTTTATAATTACAGAAATAGAGAACACAGTAAATACTCGAATTGGTCTCTGAAATATGAGTGTTAGCTGATAGGATGTTGATTAAAATTTACATGTAAATGGGTTCTTGAAAAATTAATTTGCTTGCATTTAAGTCCTTTATGCATATTTGATACATAAATAAATTACCCGTGCTATCATACAAACACAATTTCCACTCAATGCTTCTGTTTTTTTCTTTTAGTTCAACAACATGCATAAATCATCTTAATGTGATCATTATTTGTTACTGAATAAAAACAAGGCAGATTACCTGTTCCATCATTGGCAATATTGACCCCATCAAAACTGAGAATTATATCAGATGGCTTCAAAACATGAGATTCTGGAGCTGTTGGTTCAATTCTTCTAATACGCACACCTTTTTTATCGGGTCCCATACCCATTGACATTCGCAAATCAGGATTTTCCATCTTCTGCCACTCAACTCCAAGGATTGGAAATCCTGATAGCCAAGAAGTTAAAGACAACTTTATTATAATCGTGTTATAAAAGACAAACTAGAGTAGACAAATATGTAAAGGCCATAAGTTCAGGAAACTACAATATGAACCATAAACAAACTAAAGCAACAACAGTTCAATAAATATCATCTATAGAATTGTCCAGTTATTCTTTCTATTTCACTTAACCTATCTATTTATCATGTATCTCTATTATCTATTTACTGGTTTTTATCCAAGCCAACTTTGGTCTTCTATTCCCCTTAAAAAGAATTGTGCCAGGAACAATTACAAAAGCTTTATAGAATGGAAGGCGCTTTCTAAATGAAAAAAAAAAAATATTTACAAATAAATGAGGAGTTTTTAGATAAGCTAATTTTAGTAACTTTGTTATTCTCTATCCCACACCTAGATCCAAGAATATATTTCCAAAAATTTTAACATAAAAAGTAACTTTTAAGCTTCTTAAACCCCGGGAAAGGTAGAAGCATTGAGCTAAAACTGTGTGTTTCCGAGACATCATGAGTACTTCATCTATATTGAGAAAAAGGAATCAATACAATAAATTCATGATATCCTCTAATAAAAAAAATAAGATACAAAATAAATAAAAGCATTTCTAATAATACATATATAATCTAAATATTCTTGATTATATACAAGCAATTCCTTGTATTTATAATTATAACACTCCTCAAGCTGGAGCATCTAAGTCAATGTCTCCAGCTTGTTGCAAATATAATTGACCATTGATCCTCTTAGAGACTTGGTGAATATGTCAGCCAAATGTTCACTCAAGTTGACAAATCTAGTAGTGATGTCTCCATACTAATATTTCTCTTAACCCACTTCAATGTTTGGTCCACTCATGAAAGATATGATTAGAGGAAATGTGTAATGTTGCATGATTATCATATACAAGGTGCATTTGGAAACTTTCTTCTAATTGAAGCTCTTCGAGGAGTTGTTATAACCCTATGAGATCACAAGTGACTAATGTCATTGTCATATACTCTACTTTTGCACTTGCTCTTGCCATTACATTTTTTATTCTTATATTTCTGCAATATTAAATTATCTCTGACAAGGACACAGTACCCTGAAGTGGAGCATGTATTGCTTGGTGACCCTGACCAAACAACATCAGAATACTCAATAATTTGAGTATTTCGCTTATCTTCATAAGTGAAGCCATTTCCAAGAGCCTTCCTACTATACTCAGTCCAATGGTATCGACAGCCAAAGTTTAAAATTGACTATGCTCACTGCAAAAGTAATGTCAAGACAAGTCACAGTGAGGTAATTTAGTTTACCAATGAAGCTTATACATCTCCCATGATAAAAAATTATGGTTCTCCTTGGTTTGGTACAACTTTGACACTCAAATCCATTGGTGCGTCCACAATCTTAGCATTTATCACCTATGCTTCTTATAGAATGTCGAGAGCATATTTGATAACATTTATCACCTATGCTTCTTATAGAATGTCGAGAGCATATTTGATAAAGTTTCCAAATGTTATTAATAGATTAGTTGGTAAGTTCGAAGCAACAGGTGACTCAACAGTAGATGTATGGACAATATTGTGCAAATGAGGGGGTTTCTCATGAAGCTTCCAACACCTATCAATCATATGTCCAATGCAATGGCAATGTTCGCATTTTACACGATGTTTAGAATTACCTATGCGAGAGTCTAGAATTATTACTCTATGATGCAAAGGCAATGTTCTCTATTGTAGACGAAGTATGTATCTCCGTGTTTATTTTCTAAAGAATACGGAGGAGTACAAATGATGTGAGAGACACAGAAAGGTTTCCTGGTGATCCCAAAATCTAATCAAGGATAGCAACATACTCTTGTGGCAACCCATACAAGATTAGGGTAAAAAAAAACTTATGTAGTTCTCAAGTTCCTTCATCACATCTATTGGTGGAAGGAGTTCATTAAAATCATGTAAGGTAGTGTGAAGCCCCCCAAGATAAGCAATCATAAGACCCTCAAAATGTAGTGTAGCAAGACGTGTTAAGAGATCTTGGTACACACCGCACAAACATTGTGTCATTGGTCTAAACAGCACAGGCCTCACTCCAAATTGATGCACACATCTCACGGAGACGAAAAATAGGTTTGAGATGTGAATAGTGGATTTAATAACACTACATAGTTGAGTATCAATCTTTATCCATTGTTCTCAATTTTCAGTAATAATGCATTAAACAATGGTAGTGAGAAGGGATTTATAGCTCAACCCCCTTAACCATAACCCTATTTCAAAACCCTAAGTGGAATAATTAGATCCATCCATCTTCTCAATACTAATAATATTGTTAGAAAAGATGGGAGAATTTGTTTTGGAGTTGACGAAGTGTTGGAAGACAGTTTTTTTTTTTTTTTTTTTGAAAGTAGGATAAAAAATAACCTAAAGAGAGGGAAAAGTAGATCTGACCACCAAACGAGGTTGGGTGGCTCACATCAATAGTTGGATAGATGTGTGGCACAATCTCAACAGTGTTCACCGGAAAAGTAAAGCATACCTACGAGTAATGTTCAGGTTTAGGGTTTGAAATAGGCTCTAGATACCATGTTAAACTCTAAGAAAGAGAGAAACATTAAGCTGATACCATGTTTTTTTTGAGGCAACACATGTGTTTTATCTATATTGAGATAATGGAATCAGTAAATACATAGAGGAGAATTGACATCCTTTAATAACAAAGATATGATATGGGAATAAATATAAGTGTTCCTAACAATACATATATAATCTATATGTTCTTGATTATCTAGGATCAGTTCCTTAATTATATAACTATTAAAAAGCTTAAAAGAACTGCAAAATTACAAAACTGCTTTTAGATACCTGTATACGCCCCATTCTTTTCATAATCTTGGATAAAATGTAGGATAACGGGGGTGGGTATAACATATCCTATATTCTCCACATCTTCATGTTTAAGAGACTGGAATGCAATCCCAACGCATTTTCCTTTATCATTGAGAGCAGGTCCACCAGAATTCCCAGAATTTATCGCAGCATCTATCTGCAGAGGAATTTGAAGAGATACTTCAACTTAACATGTAAAAATGGACAACTAGGACAGATGAAAAAGTAAAAAGGGATGTCTAAGAACTTATATTACCTGCAATCCTAGAAGTTCCGTTGAACCATGAACATAAGAGAGTATTTCCATACGTGAAACAACACCACTTGTCACAGAGATTGTGTCACCTCCAATTGGATATCCAACAACTGTTACAGCATCTTGCAAGGCAGGCATATCACCAAATTCCACAGGTGAAACTCCCTCCCAGAATTCATCATCACTCACCGTCAACATTGCTGAACCATCATCAGAAGGATAACACACATCATAAAATTAATTGATCACGTGTATCTATAAAGTTAACTAACATCTGCAATTCTCAAAAGAAAAGGCCAAACACACAGGACTGTGGTTGAATTAAGAATATAGAAGAAACCACCCAAATTTTGACGGGGTGCATCATAATAAAAGAAAAATGACATCTAAGTGAGCTAAAAACGAATAAAAATGGTACTCTCATATAAAATCTCTCCTTATTCCACTATGTTCCCAACCATACCTCAAACAAGTTTCCTTCCCTTAACATAACTCTCTAAAATCCAAATGAGGAATAATCATCAGCATGATTTCCATGCAAGGTTTTAAAAACAAGCCAAAACATTAAGTGTTTTGGAATCCTCAGAGTCTTCACAGCTGCAATCCAACCACAATTGCAGCTGCATCAACCGGATAACTCACAAAAATCCAAATAAGGAATAATCATCAGCATTATTTCCTTGCAAGGTTTCAAAAACACAGCCACAAAATTAAGTGTTTTGGAATCCCCAGAGTCTGCACAATTGGAATCCAACCAAGATTGCAGCTGCATCGACTGCATTGCACTTGTTTGCAATTTCATGCAATATCAAGAGTCTGCAAATTCCATGCAAGGTTTTAAAAACTCAGCCACAACATTAACCATTTTGGAATCCCCGGAGTCTCCAGTGCTGCAAACCCCCAATTGCAGTTGCATCAACCGCATTGCATTAGTTTCCAATTTCCAGCAATATCAAGAGTCACAAGGAAACCCTAACTGCAATTTAAAACCTTGTTTACGTGCAAATCCATTTCTCCTTTCCTACACTAATCCATTAATTTCCTACATTAGGCAAGCAAGTCACATTACCCCCACCCCTCCCTCTCTGTATATAGGAAAGCATGTAAGTTGTGATATCCACACACCAACTAAAAACTAAAGAATAACACTTACACAACAAAATGTACTGTTCATAAGTTCCATCCCTAACATGACAACAAAATATTAAGAAGGATGAGACAAAAGTCAAATTGAAATACCGATATCGCACTCCGTCCCAATGGCGAGGACGGTTGCCAGGTACTTGGTATCAGAACCGCGTTTCTTGAGCTTGACCTGTGTGTGATGCTCAACGGAATGCGCGTTTGTGAGAACCCTCCGTCCACTCACGATGAACCCGCTGCTGCTCGAGCTATACTGCCTCTTCCTCTGCCACGGCAGCGAGAAATTCGGCTCTGTATGGACGCAGAAGACCTTTACCACCGCGTCCATCGACGGCACCACCTTCACCGTGCCCTCCCACTTCGGTATCAGCGGAGGCTCCGCCGCTGCCGCACAATCCCCGTTCGAATCAGCCAGCCGAGAGCTGCGGCGCTCCGGCGAAGCCACCTTGATCTTTTTGGGGCGGCCGCGGCGGCCCTTCTGGGAATCTGAGTCGTTGGGTTCAACGGCTTCGGCGGTAGCGGTGTTGGTGGTGGCTGGAAGCGCAACGGTGTCGTTTATGAAGGCGGTGCTGTAGTCCTGAGACGCGGTTTCTTCTTCAGTTTCGGGCTTGGGCTTTCGGCCACGTTTTCTTGTTTTGCCCATGTATTTCCTCGAGTGAAGGACTGACGAAGAAAGAAAAAAAAGGGGTTGTTGGGAAGACGAGACTTCCAGGGGATTTAGTATCGCAAGAGAGAATGGAGTGGAATTGCTGCCTTTTTCTTTTCTTGGAAAATCGGAGAAGGCGATGTCCAAGAGTTAATAAATCTGGGCTGTAGTTTGAGTTGGGTCAAGTCTTTTACTTTCTGTCAGCCCATCATTTTTCTACATAAACCTCTGATTTTTAAAAATGTTTATTCTTTCCTTTTGTAAAAATAATGAATCTCCATTGTTGGTCTTTGTTGCTGGTGATGATTTTGAGCATTGAATAGAACCGAATGTGCTGAAAGTAATGAAGTTAGATTTGCGGTAAGTATTATGAAAGCATTTCAAACAAGAAATTTATGAAATAACTTTTGTATTTATTTAGATTATATACTATACTAGAGATACATTAGTTTTACAGCAGTTTTAGAATATAAATATAATCTTTCAAAAAGTATAATTTAGAATTGTTTTAGTTGGTGAAGATTTTGATAGCAAAGTTATTCTATATTTTGAAAATCATTTCGTGTATAAAATTATTATTTTTCTAAATAACTGCATTTAAGTATTAAATATTAACTGGTTAGGAGTCCAAGTTGTTGAATATTTAAATGTTAGCTATTTAACTTGATCTATAAGTTATTATTCATAATACTTAATAAATATTTAGTTGGTTTTAATAATCTTAATAAATTATTATTATTATTATTATTATTGTTGTTGTTGTTGTTGTTGTTTTTGTTATTATTTCACCTCTAAAATTATTTGGTCAAATTTATTGTGAAATAGGATTAAAGTTTAAATAAAAGGGTTACTATTTAGCCCATCTTTGGATAAAAGATTATACTTCGCACCTCCATTTTTTCTAAGCATACCTGCAGGTCTAGGATGGTTAAAGTCATTCTAAACATAATAATTTGGCGACCATTTTAGAAACGCACAATTTGGTGACCCATTCGACGGTTCATTTAGACACACGTCATCCGGTAACTTATTTATGAACGCACCATTTGATTGTCCAACGATATTTATTCAATATAAAAAAGAGATTTTATCTTTTATTTATCTATAAATATGTTATGATCATTCATATAGCTTTTTCTCTTTTTTTATCACATATAAGTATTTCTGTTATTATCTTTTTCATGTTAATACAATTTCTAAATAAATATTTATGTAAATTAGACTGAAAACAATTATTTCACTTCTTCAAATTTTTGTTCAAATATTATAATATAAAGTGAATTTACATTATTTAAAAT
>Ga0123340_1001772_pt1 | contig 18528 bp, 11 predicted proteins | sample SirMexnodulemix_FD_89961 | JGI IMG/M metagenome (GOLD analysis project Ga0123340, IMG submission 89961) | Root nodule microbial communities of legume samples collected from Mexico - Siratro Mexico nodule mix | ecosystem: Host-associated > Plants > Roots > Nodule | place: Mexico: Nepantla... | reverse complement strand
TTGTCTTTTTTTTTTTTTTTTTTTTTTTTTTTTTTGGAATCAGAATAGTTTTTTAAGAAAATTTTTAGTTTAGTATATATTTTATAAGGTCAAGTCAAAGTCAAAATTCAACGTCTAAATATTTCACTCCAAAAAATTATAATTAAACACCGTCCTTTTATTTTTGGAATCAGAATAGTTCTTTAAGAAATTTTTTACGTTAGTATATTTATAAGGGTCTTAAAAAAAACGTATTTATCCTTTTCATCTTCATTATGTATTGAATTTCAATATTCTAAAATCAACTATTAATAGTTAAAAATATCATCGTGTGAAAATATAAATTGATTATCAAAATCTATAATATTACTTATATATTTAAGAATATATATCTACTATGAAATTTAGATATAATATAATCTATATGTTAAAAAATATTTATTTATTATAAATTTTAATTGTGTAAAGTAACATTTGTCCTGAAAAATACTAGTATAAATAAAGCATAAAGTTTTCAAAATATGAACAGTTTATTTGAGGAAACCATTATTCTAGTCATTGAAAGTGGAACGTGTTGTGATATCAGTTTCTTAAATGAAAAACAAAATCTCAAAAATTTCAAACTTGTCATAAAAGACTTTATATATTTGCACATTCAAGACTTCTCAGGCTGCGAATGTGACAACGCTGTAGTGGTTCTAAAGGTGGAGTTTTTTTTTTGTAATATTTTTTTTTTTCTTTTCTTGCATTGGAAGGTAAAAAAGAAATCTTTTATTTGAAGCACGTGCAGTGGCCACAAAACTTGGTCCGATGAATTAATAAAAGTTGGCTTGTGTGCTTGGAATCAAATGGAACAGTGTCCGATCATGCATCATTAATGCAAGTTGAGGACCGTGTTCGTAAATATATTCTCCTATGTTGTTGTGTTATGTGTTTTTATGACATGACACGAATAGTAGTGTTTTAGTTTTCCATTCTCATTTTTGTTTGTTCAAACTCCAAACAAAGGTTCATCCTCCACTCACTTAACCATCTCCTTCCTTTCTCTTCCATTTCTATATTTAGCAACTCTTCTCTCTCTCCCCTCTCTCTCGCTTTGTTCCGTCAAGGACAAGGACCGAGCCTCAGGAGCCACGAAAAACAGGTACATCATCTGTCTTTGCCACACCAAAACAATCTGCATTGTTTTTGAATTTCCCTGCATTTACTCACTCTTGTTTCCGTTACAAGTAATATATGCCTCGGAGGGTTATTCCTTCTGATTTCCCTCTTTCCTTCTGCGCATTCTCTTGCCATTAATGAGAATATTGTTAATTCGGTCATTAATGAGAATATTGTTCTTTGGCCTAGAACCAGGTTGGTGCCTATTATTATTCGGGTGGAAAATTTGAAACTTTGAGATTTTGAAAAAGAAAAAAAAAAAGGTGGAATCTACCTGCCCAGTAGAATTATATGATTCTTTGATCATTAAATCGCGTAAAAAAACGTTTTTTGGGAGAAAGGAGGATCCCTGGAATAGTTTTGGTGATAACTTCCATCTGGGGTCTTCACATTGGAATGAATATGTGGTAGAATGGTGAAATTCGGTGGAATGATTGAAAAGGGTGGAGGTAGAGCAATGGAGTGGAGGGTGCAATTGATTGGTGAAGTGAAAATTGAGAGCATGAGGTAGGTGGATATGAAGATGGACTCAAAAGGAGAGGCTGAACCTCAGGAGGAGACGCCTTCATCACCAATGCGGGTTCTGCAGCATTTTTCTGGGGGCGCATTCAGAGTTGCTGGGGAAGCATTGCAGAATATGTATTCTGGTGGTGGGTCAAGCATGCCTCAAACGGGGCCTGGTGGGCATAGACGTTGTCAAAGTGAGCTTGTTAGTAGAGGAGTTCAGCGTACTAATAGCTTTCAGAAATTAAAATCTCACATGCACAGGGCATGGCGCTGGGGTAGCAAATCCCGCGAAGAAGATTCCCTGGCCAATTTCAACCCTGAGCTCATGGCAAACCAGAAACGGCAGTGGTATCGGCTTCATCCTAAAAGTCTGGTATTCATTTTTTAGAATCCCTTCACGTGCTATATTTATTTTTGAAAGTATTCCTTGCTTGACTCATCTGCAAATGGTATGCAATTTAATATATTTACATGACTTCATTGTCATCTATGAAGTTTAACAATTCTTTTAATTCCCTTGTCTGTTTTCAAAATTATAGTTTTTCTGCATGCAATATTTTAACATCACTGAAGGGAATTGGTAGCAGTTGTTTCTGCATCTTAGTCTCGAAAGGAACTTAGCATGAGTGTTGAGAGTTTTTGATATTTCTTATATGTATAATTAACCATGCCTATGCTGGTATCTTAGTAATTGGTATACTGTTAATTCTAAAAGTTATTTTGAAGGTTCTTCATGTAGACTCGGAACGTTAACAATGATGCATTATTGAACTAACTTTTAGGAGGTGACGTTTGTGTACCATGCACTTATTTATGAGAAATGTAAACTTATCATTTTGTTGAAGTAAGTCAGTGTGAGTATTACTGTAGGACTGTGTACAAAATAAGGAGCCGACATCGCTCTTTGAACATTTTGTGATTGTGGGGCTGCATCCAGATGCTAATTTGGAAGCTGTGGAGCATTCATTCGCAAGAAGGAAGAAGTGGGAAAAGGAGAGGGTGAAACCTGAATTTCGAAATTGCAGAAAGCCTGAACAACAAAGAGTACCAGAACCAACTTTGGAACCTCAGGTTTGGTAGATATCAGTATTTTCTTTCATACATTCATTTGATACAGCATTAACAACATTTGATACATTCATTTAAGGAAACATAGAATAGAAGAGATAATTGGCTGTCCAGTCTTTGCATATAATAAACAGAATATTTCAATTGCAATTTGTCTGTTATTTTTCTTTTTATAAATTTTTAAAATTAAATTCTTGAGTGTTATAGGCAACACGTGAATATCTGGTGTCTAGGATTTCTAGGAATATAAAAGGAACTTCACAGCATTTTTGAAAGATGTTGGAATATTATATCTGTATTTTGACAGTGAATGGGAATTGTTTGAGTTTAGAGTGTGCTGCTACCGTACAAATAATTAATCATAAAAATTCCTAGCTAGCAAACTTCAGCCGATTCATCCTTATTTATATTTACAATTTAGTCTATTTCTATGGATCTATGCGTTCGTTGTAGCTCTCATACCTTTTTGCAAACATGCAGATACTATTCAAATATCCTCCTACAAAGAAGTTAACAATGCGTATGAAGGATTTAGTTCCCTTTTGCTTTCCTGAAGGTGTTAAGGTCTGTTTGATGCTATATTACGTACTCAGAGTTGTCAAATTCTTTTTTCATTTTAACTTCTACCTTGCAAATTGTTTGCTATTTCTTTCCAATGTTCGCATTTGGAGCTACAGAATTGGTTCTACCATCATTGCATGTTGCTCGTTCCCTTTCTTTGATGTGTGAATTATTTGATTTCTTAATGAATACATATTTTGATTTATCTTGGAGTAAGAAATTTCCGTTATCTTCTTTATCATTACATTACAAAATATATGGACATAATTTTTATCACTCTGGCAGCTGACACAGTAAGAGCAACTTTAACAGTAGTTGTTTATCCAATGTTATGATAATATGACAAGAGACAAGAAATTTTTAGATGCAGTTGCCTTCACAAGCAACATTAACTAACAAGTTAAACGTTGAAAAGTGAGGTCAGCAGGAGAGAGAAACTAAGAAACAGTATGTGCAATAAAGTTGCTCTAAGTTTATGGAATCTATAGAAATCTTACTATACTGACTTGCATTTAGCTTATTCAGATTAACTTATATTCTTGCCTTTAAATTTTGCGATTTCTTAATTACAAAATAATACGTTTACCACCCTTTATTTTTGGTAGAATTTGACACTTTCTTAGTAGGATAAAAGTAACAGTTTTTTATAAACAATAAGTTTAGTTAATTAATAAAATCTGCTTTTCCGCAAACTGTTTCATTTATGAAGTGTTGATTTACAGGCATGGTTGTTGGAGAGGACTCCATCTCTTAGTGAACTAAATGAACTTGTCTATGGACAGGTATGAATGCCACATCAATCTTGTAGTTCTTTTTTTTCTTGAAAAAAACATGTTTTTTCTTTTTGACAAGCTAGTTAAAGCAATATATCATCTAGTGTGCTAGATAATATAATTCATTCTAAGTATAACTTAATACTTGGTATATGTTACATGCATGCATTTGTAGAGAAATATTCGGAAGGTCTACATTTCATTATCTTTCATTTTTCAATCCAATGTTCATTGTATTATTAACCTTCCATTGAGCCCTTACCACCTTTGCAACCAAAGATAATATCATTTTCTTTTTGCTTTTATTCTCTACAGGAACATTTAGGAAAAGATGATCTTTCCTTTGTCTTTGCAGTAAAGGTAATTTTTTGTATTGATATCTATGGTTAATGATTGTTCTATTGAACTCTTATTTGACTTACCTGTACCCTTGCTGACTTGTGCTAGATTAGATTGTGCAAGATTATATATGTGTCAAGTTTCAACATATTATTATTTTCAATTTCTTTTTTGACAATTGTTGAGTGAACCAAAAGGGGAGGAGGTAAAATATCTTCCAGTATTTATTTTTTTCTTAGCTACTTAGTATTTCCTTCATTAGATAAAACTTCAGATGTGTCTATCAATTATCTGAACTCGACAGTTCAAAACATTTGTTGTTAAAGGGCATCCTAATGTTATAGGTCAAGCTGCAAGTGAGAACAGTAAAACCAAAAATAAACTTTTAATTTGCAGCCTGGTCCCGTATGAACAAACAAATAGAGCTTAAAGCATGGATTATACATAAACTTACTGCATATCTTATGCTACGATACGATATAATTATGAAGATAAGGGACTTTCAATGTGTGTGTGTATGTTTGGATCAATTTTATTTAGTTGCTTCTCATTTATTTCTTACTGTAATGATTGATGAAAACACATTATGTTGATCAGGCAGCAGACAATACAACACTTTATGGAGTTTGCTTACATGTGCCTGAAATTGTTCAAAGGCCCCCTGGTATCTTAGGCATTTCATCTCCTTTTTCATATCCCTCTGGGGCATGCAGCCGTTTTCTGGTTTCTGCACCTCGCTGCTATTGTCTTCTGACTAGAGTTCCCTTCTTTGAGTTACACTTTGAGACGTTAAACAGGTTAGCATTATTGCGGCTTATTGGCATATACTAACTTACTTTTCTGTGCAAATATGGTCAATTCCTTTGATTTTTCCTAGACCCTGTTGAATTTATTACGCCTTACTTGGATGCAGTCTCATTGCACAGGAGCGCCTGAATCGGATAACACAGTTTATAAATGAGATAACTCTCACTGGCAGCGTTCCATCATCGCCCAAACTAGATGATCAACTAAGATTACAGGTGGAAAACTCCCCAGAGAGGGAGTCATTTAGTGAATGGATGGATTATGCAATTCCTGTTGATGGTGCAACTGTTATTACTGCTGCAGCTGCTGGGATTATATCAGATGATGAAAGCCTACTCTTATCGCCTAAAATTCGGGATTATCGCTGTCAATCCCCTGTAAGTGTGACTGGCAGTGATGCTTCAGATTTTTTTCAGGTCAGGGATATAGACAAGGAGGACAACAAGAATCTCCAAGTTCTTGATATTTCTGCGTTTAAGGCACCAGAAACTCTTAGTTCTATACAAAGAATGCATGGAAATTGCGAAAATGACCAAGTTTCTCCGAAAGCTGGAACACCTTTGTCTACACGAACTCATGTATTGGAGCGTCTTGGAAGTTTTGAATCACTTTTCAGGTAATAAATTTATAATTATAATATTTGTTTCAGTTTTACTTTTGGGCGGACTATCATTGAACTTCCCTTGTATTTACAGTGCTACATTTCTAGCAATTATGCTGCATAACTTTTTCAGATTTGTTGGTGTGTTTGTGTCTATTTTTGACATTTATTGTTTACTTCCAATTCAATTTCAATCCATATTGTTTTCATTGGCAGTCCAGTTAGAAGCATGGCACCAGAAGATGAGGACGATTTTTTCTCAAACAGCGAAAGAGATTATGGGGATGAATTGTTCATGGAATGGGCCATGGTCAGTGTAAAATGGTTTTCCATTTGTTTTTCCTTGATTAAACTGAAGTGATATTTGATTGGTATTTTACATATTTTTTTGTGAATGCATTTGATAGGAGAATAAGAATGATTTGCTACAAATAGTGTGTAGATACCATGCTCAACCTATTCCACCTCGAGGAAGTGTTTTTGTCTTCCACCCTCTCGAACATCTACAAGCTATTCAATACATTCGATATTCAGTTGCTGCTCTTGGCTTCGGAGATGATTGTTCAAGTTGTTCTGAACCAGCTCCGGTAATTCTCAAGTGATTTTTAACACAATACTTATTATCCAAAAGTATGTATACTCCTTACACATATACTTGGTAAAAGGACAATGTGAAGCTGGCAGCGGCTGAGGAAGCCCTATCATTATCAGTATGGACAATGGCGACTACATGTCGAGTTCTGTCCCTTGATAGTGTAAGCACATATTCCAGTTGACATACAACAATGTTAATGTCTGTCTAACTCAGAAGTTCTATACGGAAACTATTCTAAGAATCCATTTCTTGTATTCTTGGCATAAAATCTTTTTAAACTATAGTTTTTCTTCTAATTTCTTTTTCTTTTTACTGATTTTTATGCAGAAAAATATTTTCAGTTTGATTTTTGTCCTTGCTCATGTTTCCTGTTCCAGTTGCTCTGTTTTTCAGTTTAATTATTCTAATTCTTAATCTAGAGAACATTATTTATTGAATTATTATAGTTTAGAGGTGTATTTGGTTCAACCAAACCCAACCCAGCTACTATTTTATTATACCTTCTAACCAAAATGAACTTAAATATTTTGTGAGAAAAGATTAAAAAAATAAGGTAAGAAGAATATATCACATGTATCTCCCCTAACATCTTCATTTTCCTATGTTTTCATTCACATAAATAAGCAGAGTCTTTGTGATTCTATAATGTCACTAGCAGGAACAATTTAGCTTGTCAAAGAAGATGATTTATTATGCCTCTCCACTACCTATTGAAGATTTTTACTCATTCCATTTACTAAATTAGATGCTAATATCTCGCTACTTTCTTCATTGACTAAAAGAAATTATTTTTTATCCGCAATGTTACTGTCAGGTGATGGCATTGATTACAGGAGTATTGTTGGAAAAACAGGTGGTAATAGTGTGCCCAAATCTAGTAAGTCTTTAAAACCAACATACTATTTGATGGTCATTGACTTTCCTTATAGCGTTGTATAGTTAGAACCTAGTTGCTGCTGTTGATTAATTTGGATTGATATGTAGTGGAATTGTAACCTCCCTTTGATTTTGACATTTTTTGACACAATGCAGGGTGTTCTATCTGCCACAGTGCTTTCTCTTATTCCCATGATTCGTCCTTTTCAGTGGCAAAGTTTATTGCTCCCAGTAAGTCTGTAGATTCAACAAGCCCTGGTTTCAGATTTCCATGTTAGATTGTCACATAGATCTAACAATATATTAGCCTTGCTTTTCAGGTTTTACCCGGGACAATGATCGATTTTCTTGATGCCCCAGTTCCATATCTTGTGAGTGTCATTTTCTTGGATGTTTTTAAAATATGTTGTTTCATATTATATTTGTTTTGTTGACTACTTAGAAGAAGAAATTAGTTTATGCACAATTTAAAATTAGCTTTCTGATTTTAACTTGCACATAAACTAATTCTAATGTATGGAAAAAACTTTTTTCATTTTTCTTCTTCTACTAGTGTTAATGGAAAAGCTTATGGCAGAAGCTTATTTTACCTTTTTAATATCAATATCTTTATTGCCTTTAGGATATGTACATACTTCCAATTCCTTTTTGGATCGATAAAGCCTGTGTGTTGCACTGAGGATTTGCATGTTCATGTTAAAAGGCTACTGTTTTTTCAATGTATAAGAATGATACCCTATTCTGATATACAGTTTTATTTCATGTTAAAACCAGACTTAAAAGAAAAAAAAAAATGAGACCAAAAATAGGAACGGAGAGAGGAAGAGAAGGATCAGATTAGAATTTTTGTTTTCTTTTTTCAAACTTTTATACATGGATTACAAGTAACTTCAAAATCAAATTTATTTTCCAACATGGTTATCAATCTAATGAGAATTTAATTTTTTTTTTCTTGATAAGCATTCGAATTTTAAAGAATGGTCTCATCTCAATTGTTCATTCAATCATCTACTATTCTTGCAGGTTGGCATACAACATAAACCAGATGACTTGAATATGAGAACTACTAATCTTGTTCTTGTTAATATACTGAAGGACCAGGTTTGTAATGACATTTTAAAGATGATATTCCGCAAGAAATGTGGAGAGTCTGTTGAAAACTCTCTTAATTTACGTTGTCATGTTTCTTGGCTGTTTCCAAATTTTGGGCTTGTATTTGTGTGTGTGTGTGTGTGACAATATTTGGCTATTTTTGCTATTCCATGCAGAATTTTTAGTGTTTCTCTTCCGTTTAATATTTCATTTGTAGGTTGCAATGTGTTCATTACCAAAACTTCCACAGCATAAAGAGCTTCTCTCTCAGTTGAGTCCATTTCATGCAAGACTTGCAAATGAACGATCAATTGCTAGAAAGCATCCTGTACATAGGTGCAACGAAGTCCAGGTTTTCTTAGTTCCCATACTAAAAGATCTCTCTCACACACACGCTATTTTGGAAAAATAAATATTAGTATTTTTTTATGTATAAAAAATTCTTGCTTCACAAACCACCAGTTTTTCAGCTTCTAGCTTCTGATGCTCTAACCATTATCATCAACTGCTAATCTTGACTTGTTTACAGGCCGAAGCTGCAACTCAGTTTTTGAATATAATGTGGCACTATTTGGAGTCTCTTTGTTCGGATCTGAAGTCCCACACGATAACTAGTGTACAATCAAATAACGATAGGGTAAGATAACTAAGTTAATCTGATATTTATTTCTGGAAGTTCTTACAATACTAAGAATGAGTTATCTGCCCCTCATTCTCGATTAATTTTTCAGGTTTCTTTACTTCTTAAAGATAGCTTCATTGCTTCCTTTCCTGCTAGGGATCAACCATTCATTAAGGTAGCAACCTCCTATTCATTTCAAGAAAAAACGTAAGCATTGAAAATTTGATTGGTGCCAAGTTTAGAATAAAATAATTTGATTGTTTTATATATATTACATTTGGCTTAAGCTACAGAAAAAAAAAAGTTGGAATTAACATCACTGAGGTAGGGTGAACATTAAATATCACTTCATGAATAGGCATACTGGGATTATGTTTTATTTATTTTCATTTATAGGTCCTGGTGTGACTGTTGTTTGAATAAACTTTTCAGGAGAGAAAAAATAGGAAGGTAATTAATTTAATTTCTCTCATTAGTCAAAATCAACTTGTGCACTTAACGTTAATTAAAGTTATCTGATTTAACTTGGTCAGTGAGTGAAGGGCATAAGTTAATTTTAGTTAATGAAAGAATCTCAATTCATTTTACTCTCATATTTTCTTCTCTTACAGACGTTTATGGAAAAAGTTATCTATAAAAGGCCAATCTCTTCACTAATTACTGTTTCAAAGCTATTGATTTTGAATCCTTGGCTATGCAGCTTTTTGTAGATACACAGCTCTTCACTGTTTTATCAGATTCTCGTTTGTCAAGCTTTGAGAGTGGCGAGTCATAGTCCCGCGCCACATTAATTTTAGACCAAATGGTGCTATACATCTATTAGACATGTTTGTTGGCACTGTTGAAGATATAGCTTTTGATTTCATAGGAGGAACACCTCCAATTCAGTCCATATGTAACTTTGTTAATCCGAGAATCCCAGGTTTGGAAAGACACAGAAAGTTGATATGTGGGTCCAAAAATTTTGTACAATGTTCATAGTAATAGACTACAAATGTGATGTACTAAATCATTGTGCTAACCCAGGGGAAAGAATCACTGTCCCTATTTTTTATTGAGGGGTGTGTTCTTGGGTTCAGCAGTTCATGTTTTGTAATTGAGTGATTGTGAGTAAATACTATGTCCACTCTCCCTGTAGCATATATAAATCATAATTTTCTTATTGGGTAAACCACAGTTTTGGTTCCTAAAAGTGTATTGTATTGTCACATTAAAATCAAGAAAATTCTAAACAAGTTAATGAATTTTTTTATTATTTGGTCCAAATCTTTAAACTTAACTAGTTGGTATCATTTTGGTATTTAAACATATGATAATATCCTCATTGAAGTTACATTTTGTTCAGTTTTTTAACAAATAATTGATGAAATACATATTCAAAGACCTATAATAGTTTTTTTAGTTTCAAGGACTAAGTTTGACTACACTTATGGTTGGTGGTTTACTTTTAATGTTTTTGTTGTTGTTTCTACGTAATGCATTGCAAGATATTATTTTCTATGCTTTCTTATGCTACCATTTGGCACTTTTTTCATTTTCTGTTTGTTTAAAAAAACAAAAAAAAACAAAAAAAAACAAAAAAAAACAAACTTTCCTTCATAAAACTGATTCATGGGTTTCTACCACTTCCTATTGTTTCAATAAAGACCTATTTCAGTAACATTCTACCTAAATTTCATGTATGTGTCCCTTACCGTAGGCATGGGGAAATTTCATAAGAGCATGAATAGACTCATTTTATTCTAAAAAAAGAGTTCATATTTTTTTTTTCTTTATATGATATTTTTTTTTTATATGAAAAGTTTTTAAACAAGCCCTTTTACAAAAATATAATCAATATCATCCTTTCCGCTACTTAAACAAAGTTGACCGTAATTATTTATCTTGTTGTGGGAAAAAACTAGAGACGAGTTGTCAATTTTAATGTTTGGAAGTTTGGTAAGAGGTTGTTATTGCTGGGAGGTGAATGGATATGGGAAATTTGTGGCAAATGTGGTGATTGGGTTGCATTGTTGGTTTCGATGTGTTCGAATTAATAAGTAATATCATGGTGTGTAAGTGATTGAGAAAGAAAGCCTCAACCTCGTTAAGTTCACTGTTTATGGCACATTTTACAAACATGGTTAATTGATACATTAAGTGGAAGTACAAAAAAAATTTAGATTAAAATAATAATTTTACAAACACGATTAATTGATACATTAAGTGGGTAGAAGAATTCAAACTCGCTAACTATCACTTCTTTTCCATATTTATCTCCTTAACTTTACGAAATGTGTTAAGAATAATTGAGTATAGAAAGATTAATTCCTTTGACATACAACCAACTCAATTCACAGTTTTCAATAGATTCCAAGCCATAAATTCTAACAGCCAAAAATCTGTAAATTGCTCAGAACATTTCAATACAATTCCCACTTTTCTATAGATTCCAAGCCATAAATTCTAATAGCCCAAAATCTGTAAATTGCTCAGAACATTCCAATGTACAAGGTGAACTTCTTGTTTTTCATTTTGTCGCGTTGTTCTTTTTCTTGGTTTGTGTACTCTGCTCTGGTATGTATAAAGTTTAAAATGAAAAAGATTTGTTCGGAACAAAAGATCAAAAAAAAAATGCAGAGCTTTCTTGCACATTAGAAAGGGCCTCAGAAGTTCATTATCCACGTCAAAATTCATCCTACGACGTTACAACGTGAAATACAGTAAACGTCATTTGAAGTGTTTTTCTTGATAGATGTTTACCATTTTATTTTTCATATAAAACTGAGTATCAAATAAAAATCTCAAAGGTATTTAAAACTTAAAAAAAAAAAGTATTTCGCGAGAAGAAATTGAAAAGATTTAAACGAATTATTAGATAAGCACAAGGGTACTACAATTGGTTTGATCAACCACGCCCCAGACAAGGGATCAATAATTAAAATCCACAGTTTAATCGTACATTACACTTAGAGAAAAGAAAATTAAAGTTTCCACTTTATTTAGCCAAGTGGATGTCAATATACTACAAAATCAGAGAGACACTTAGCCACACCTAATCTGAAAAAAAGAAAAAAGTGTATTCTGATTTTTGGCAGTACGATTAGAAGGGAAATGGAAATATGAGAATAAAAGTAAAAAGAGAAATTAAAAAAATGTTTGAAAATTGTTTCAGTATGGGCAAAAATGGGTAAAAATAAACATAAATATTTTCAAAAAGTTGCAGTAATAAAAATGAATTTAACTAAAAAATTATACCATTTATCATATTATGTTTTACATATAATTATTTTGGATGCTGCGAGGGAAATTATTTAATTTTATATAAAGTAACGTAAAAATCAGATTGAATAATCATGTCGTCCAAATAATTTCCTTCTTATTTGAGACAGTTCTTTTCAAATAAAAAGTAAAAAATGGACATTTTCATCGTGTTTCACTTCTCTCCGTTTCTTCTTTCTATTTGATTGGCGGAATGCATTTGATTAGCATTATCATTTTCAAAATAACTTTATTTGAGACAGCTACCTAAAAAATCATTAGGCAGAATAGAAAGTTAAAAGCTTGTAGCCACATTTATGTATTTAATATACTTTTTTTAAAGTTAATACGTTACGAAAGTTGGCTCTTCGGAACAACAACCAAAATTATAATAATAATTATCATAGTAATATTTACAATGGTTATTATTAAATTGTAGTTAATCCAATTTTGTACAAAAACATTAATTTTTAACACTTCAAAAGGATTAATATTACTTGAAACACGGTAATGTGACAGATTCACTGAAAATTGCGCACCCTAGCATTAGAACTTCTTGACACCGCACAATAACATAGCCATAACTCAAAAAGGATGATCCAGTATTCACTATGAAACCCTTCTCACCACAAATTTGACCAACATGATCTTACTCAAAAGCTATAGCCACTCCAGATTTATTTGAAGTTTAAACTACAAGCAAAACAACAACAACAACAAGGAAATGCAACTCAACACAACCATTCCTCACGAAACTAGCCCGGCTGACATATATCACCTCATGCTTGTGTTGAAAGCACACAACGAAGGCATCCCCCTTCATGCAAAAGATCAAAAGCCTTGTTGATCTCAGTGAGAGTCAAAGTATGGGTAATGTATTCATCAACCTTGATTTCCTGCAAAACAAGTAGAGCAGTCAAGGACACAAGGTAGTCTCGTAACTATGCATGCTTTCCAACAATATTGAATTGATGAACAAAACACTCTGAAAAACCTTTACCTTCTTCAGGTACTTGTCTACGAGCCAAGGAACCTGTGACCTGCTCTTGAAGCCACCGAAAGCAGTTCCTTTCCACACACGTCCACTCACCAACTGGAAAGGTCGGGTTGATATTTCCTGACCTGATGCTGCAACACCCACGATAACTGATGTCCCCCAGCCCTGCCAATTTTCAAAGAATATTTCATGTGTACAACCATCATAGTGTAATATTTGAAAATGGAGTCAATGTGGCGGTAGCAGCATTCACCTTGTGGCAGCATTCCAAAGCAGCTCTCATCACAGAAACATTTCCAATACACTCAAAGCTATAATCAACTCCACCATCTGTGCGATCAATTATGACCTGCTGAATTGGTTTATCATGTTCATTTGGATTTATAAACTCGGAGACTCCAAAGTTCTTGGCTGCAAGGAAAAAAAAGCAAAAGAAGACAAATCAATAAATGAAAATGATGATCAATACGCAGAGAAACATTAGTTCTATAACACTAAAAAATGAGAAACATGGCAACGAATCACTTCACAGTATTAAAGGCATTCTGGTTGGTTTAGAAAAACCCAGTTCATTTTGTACCAGTATCAAACTTCTTGCTGTCAATGTCTATGCCAATAATCCGGGATGCACCAGCAGTTTTTGCACCCTCTGCAACCTGTTAAGTACAAATTACAAATCATAATGTCAAACCCAAAAGGGCAAAAACATAAACACCTACAATTGTAACTTCAAAAACTTACAGCAAGCCCAACAGTCCCAAGGCCAAAAATGGCAACAATTGTCCCTGGCTCAACCTTTGCAGTGTTCCACACAGCTCCAAGGCCTAAAAAGTGGAGAAAGATAGATTTCACAATTTCATAATAATAACTGAACTAGGTATAGAAGGACACAAGACCGCACATTTCATAGCATTAAGAAAGAAAGAATGAAAGAAGGGAAAAAAGGGATCTGTAAAGAAACATTTTCATTCTTCACAAAGCATGTTAATTGTTAGACTATCAAAATAAGAGTGGGAATTTGTAACTGTGATCAGAAACAGTCTAATATGATACACATTGGTATGGCAAAGGCAGCAATAACATGCATCTCCACAGGCAAATGTAAGCATGTAACATCATTGTCCAACTCCAAACACATTTCAAGAATCATAAGACTCATGCCATACAACTTGAAAAATCTCAACATAGCTTTTGTAAAGGAGAAAAAATTACCAGTTGAAACACCACATCCGAGAAGACAAACTTTGTCCAGAGGAGCTCTGGGGTCAATCTTAGCTACACTAACATCATGGACAACAGTGTATTGACTGAAAGTGGAGGTTCCCATGAAATGATAAATGGGCTTTCCATTAATGGAGAAGCGACTCTTGCCATCATTGAGCATGACCCCAACTCCAGTGGCAGCGCGAACCTTGCCGCAAAGGTTGGTCTTCCCTGATTTGCAAGTCTTGCACTCCCCACACTCAGCCTGGTAACAGGGAATCACATGATCTCCAGCCTTAACATTAGTAACACCTTCTCCAACACTCTCCACGATCCTGCAACAAAAAACAACAAACCCCTAAAACCCCTAAATGCATATGCTCACATCATATAGCACATGCAAGAAAAAAAATGCACTTTTGAACATTGAAATCCATATTCGCATTCATATACTATACATGCATACATACCCAGCAGCTTCATGGCCGAGAATACAGGGGAAGAGGCCTTCGGGATCCTGCAAAATCAGAAATTTTCTCATAATGCAAATCCAAACAAGAGAAGCACAAATTAACGGATTCGGAACAGTTAACAAAGAGAAAGAGAAGAAAGTAGCGACCTTGCCGCCCCAAGTGTAAGCATCGGTGTGGCAGAGAGCGGTGTAGAGGATTTGAACTCGAACCTCGCCGGCCTGAGGCGGAGCCACCTGGACATCTTCGATGGTCAAGGGCTTGTTGGGTTCCCAGGCCACCGCAGCTACATCAAAACGACGTCACATAAAGCTTAGATTATTGGGGTTTGTATAACGTTAATTAGATCTGAAAGGAAAAGAAGAATGAAGAAGAGAATGGGTACCTTTGCAGGTGATGACTTGACCTTGAGTTGCCATTGAAAGGAAGAAGATGAGACCCACACAAACCAATACCCGTTTATCTCTCCCCTCTAACTTCTACCTATTTATAGTAGAGTAAGACATTACTAAAACTCAGGTTGATCTAAGTTCTAGTAAATCACACTCTTAACATGATGTCATTAAATTAAAAATAATAATAATCTCCCATATTCACTGAGTTGTAAAACTATATATATTCTCTTTAGAAAATCATATATGTCAATACATGCTAACAAAAAATTAATCTTTTCTTTTTATTTGTCTTGATTCTAAAAGAAAGTTTTTTTTTTCATTTGTTTTTTTTTTTCAATTTCAATAACATGTTTTTGCTTGTTTTTTATTGTATACTTAGTCTTTATAATAATTTAAAAAAAAAGTGCACGAAAGTATATTGACTTAACCTTAATAAATTAATACAAATTTAAATTTATAAAAATGCAATGCAATGTGTATTTTGATTACTAACAATAATAGTAGTAAAAGAAACATTACTTTTCGTAATTAATAATCATAATATGAAATTCTTTTTCAATTTAAGAAATACAAAATTTTTTATTTTTATAAAATATTTAGAATATTTTTATTTCATCATTTTTTTTCTACATCAGAATAAATTTATTTATACATCTAAATTAAATAAAAACAAGTAAAAGTAATTATGTGAAAAAAAATTGTAAAAGTATTTCTAATATATCGTACTTGGAAATAAAAGAGGAAATATTTTAGTGTAACCAGGAAAGATAATTCCAATAAACCCTTTATTGTCTTTTTTCTTTAGATTTTACATTTACTTAGCACTTCCAAAAAAAGTCTAATTGTTTGAATAGACCTCATAATTTAGTCTAGTCCAAAGCATTTTGGTCCTATTATCTAATAAAAGAAACTTACATGATAAAAAAAATTCACATAAAAAAAATGGTAAAGTCAAAGTGTCAACAAAAACCATATGGACCAAGGTTAATTCAAGCATTATTTTTTAAAATAAAATATCTATGTAAAATTAAAATAAAAAAATCTTTATACACATAAAATTATTTATTCAATTCAAAATTAAATTTATTATCAACAATGTTAGGTTACACTTACATCAAACTAGGTATTATATTAAATTAAGGTAGTTAATATGAATTTATAACAAATTGAAACAGGTCTCATTTAAGTAGAGTAAAATATGAATTATGATAACTGAGTTCAAGTATATAAACTGCAGTTTCAAGCAAGTAAGGTCAAGCTAAGATGGTACATGATCGGCCAATTTGGGTTAGATTTATGTTGGTCAAGTTGAGTCATGTTTAGGTTAAGTTAAGTTGAGAAGAGACTGGTCTACTTGAGTCAATCCCAAATTAAGATGGACAGAATTGGATCAGATACAAATCAAGTCAAACAAACTTAGGGTTAAGTTGATCTAGCACACCTTAGATCAAGTTGAGTAGGACTTGCATCTAACCAAGTCAAGTCGAGTCAACGTTGAGGCAAGTCAATTCAAGTCCAACCGAGTCAAATCTGACCTGCCTCAGGTGGAGTCATTTTAGACCTACCTTTGGTTGTACCTAAAGTCAGTCAAATTGGGTTCACTTTTGGCTCAATCAAATTGGATCCCTCTCAAGCTCAATCAAGTCAAATTGAGCCTACTTTGAGTCGAGTCAAATCGGATTCACGTTAGGTTAAGCCGAATTAGACCCAGATTAGGCCCAATTAAACCAATGTTGGGTCTAGTCAAACCAACCTTAGGTTGAGTCAAATCAATATTAGGTTGTGTCGTGTTGGACACCCATCACGTCAAGTAGAATCTAATCAATATCATATTAAATAAAGTCGAGCTCACACTGTCTTAAATAAAATTGTGTCTAAGCCAAAATTAAGGAAAGTTGGGCTAACATTGAATTGAATAAAGTCAATAAAATATTAAATACAATAGAGTGAAAGTCAATAAAATATTAAATACAATAGAGTAAAATTTATTATAATACGAGTGAAGTTGGAACTACCTCAACTAAATAAAATTAAGCCAACTATAAAACAAGTTAAGTTGGATTTATCTTTAAGACAAACAAACTTAAATTTACCTCTTACTAAATAAATCAATTTATTTTGAATTAAGTTATATCATATTAAATCCACTTCAAACTAAATAAGATCAAACTTACTCAAAATCAAATTAAGTCTCGTTAAATTATATCAGAATAAATTAAATCAGATCTATAATGAAATATATAAGATGGACTGAATTAAGTCAAATCCATCTTGACTTTACTAAAATCAATCTCACTCTTAACTAAATTAAATGAGGGCACCTAAAATCAGAGTCAAGAGAGGTGTCACCACATAAAGGTGGCACCACATATAGGAATTGAGCAGACCTGAGTCCAAATGTTGACTCGAGTGCCGAATAGACAACCTGAACGTGTCTTTCACGCTGGATAACCGTTATTTTGTTCGTTTCACTTACTTTTATACAGATATCAATAGTAGTCAAATTATAAATATTTTATTACCGAAAATTATCAGCACCTCCCTCAAAATATGATTATACAAAAAGGATTAAAAGTTTCTTTCATACCAGAGAGGAGGATTTAATAAAACATCAGAGGATCTAAAATATTTACGTGGAACGCAAAAATATCTTAAACAAAAATAATTACTCAAACATACAAGAAAAATTACTAAACTAAACTGTATCTCTCTTATGGTACCAATTAAAGTTTGTAATTTATAAATATGTCTAAAATATAATATTTAAATTCATCTGTAATATAGTCTTGTGAGAGTGTAATTTAAATTCTGGAAAGAACTCAATTAGACTTTGTTTATATCTTTTTAATTAGATATTATTATGGTTCTCACTTAATATATTTTCCAAACTCTAACATATTTCCGTTAATATTAACAATGCTAGTTAATTGTTTAAGGCTGAATATCAACTATAATATTTAATAATAAGTTGTAATACAAGAAAGAGTCTTATAAGTCTTACATTTAAGACTTAAATTTTGTAAAAAAAAAAAAGTCTATTAAAATATGAGAAAATCTTAAATTTAAAATCCAGGTATTTATACTTAATCATAAAATTAAATTATATATTTTTAAATTGTGAAAAAATGTATAATGCACAAAAATGCAAAAAAAAAAAAAAAAAAAAAAAAAAGGAGGGCTGATCGCCGGAGGTGGTAAGTGGTGGGAGGGGGGTGTAAACAAGATTACATCCCCCTATTCCT
>Ga0123340_1001770_pt1 | contig 18542 bp, 6 predicted proteins | sample SirMexnodulemix_FD_89961 | JGI IMG/M metagenome (GOLD analysis project Ga0123340, IMG submission 89961) | Root nodule microbial communities of legume samples collected from Mexico - Siratro Mexico nodule mix | ecosystem: Host-associated > Plants > Roots > Nodule | place: Mexico: Nepantla... | reverse complement strand
TTTTAATTATTATCTTTTAATTACCATGTTTTTTAGTTTTCCTTTAATGGAAAAATTTAACATATTTTTAATTACTATTATTACTATTATTTTTAACAATTTTTTAATAAACTGACTTCCCTTACTTTTTTTTTTATGAATTTTATTTTAAAATCTTATTTATTGAATATAATGGAACCAAAATCTCTTTTTTTTTATTATTTAAATGACAATAATATAATAAAACTAGATAACACACCCTTTTATTTTAATTTTTGTATTGTTTTATAATCTGAAATTATTTACTTGCCCGGACGAAATTGGGTGTTGACAGAGAGCATATAAAGTTTTGGGTTGTGTGAAACCATTGTGTAATTCCTCACTATTGTGAAGTAAACCCTTGTGAGCTTTCATTGTTCTCTCTTTTGAGAGTGTTTCTTTAATTCTTGAGTGGTCTTGATCTCAGTAGGAGATTGGGACTGGTATAACCTGGAGAGGTTTGTGTACTCGTTATAACCTGGAGAGATTTGTGTACTTGTTATAACCTGGAGAGGTTTGTTTACTCGTTGTAACCTGGAGAGGTTTGTGTACTCGTTGTAACTATTGACTGAATAGTGGAACCTCTTGAACGGTTTGTTCAAAGGAGAACTGGACGTAGCCCAAGAGATTAGGGTGAACTAATATAAAATTGATTTATCTGTGCTTATATATTTTTGCCTTGGTTGGTGGTTTCTATTTATAACAAATTGAGTTCATGCTCCATTCAACCGCCCCTTCTAGAGCCAGTTGTTCCTACAAAAGGAAACCATTTATTTACCTAACGGACGAGTAGTTTGAACTGAGTACTTGTCGGACCAAAAGGCTCTGAGAAGGAGATGATGATGCAAAAGTGGGCCACCTTTGCCGTTATTTATAGTAGCGAGAAAGTGAGGCGGCGACTCATCCTAACAGTTTGATCAAGGTAATCAATGGCTCAAAATGACTGACCTTTCATATCATGCAAAATGAGAACATGCCAAAACGGCGCTAAAGTTTAAAAACTCTCATCCAACAAATGTGTGTACCAAGCAAGCAATGGACCTCTCCCAAACTAATTGGACATACATCCTAAACAATGAAAGTCCTTTTCGGCACACTCGTCCTTCAGAATACTCGTTACCTAAAGGACTTGGGGGGCCTATGTACTATAAGGCCGATCGGACCTTCTACCTAATCCACAATTGTAGAGATCTCATCGACTAATAACATCTTGGCCAAATTGGAGGTTCAACGACCTTGTAAACCGACCAATATTAATCCCGTCATGTGTGACAAAGATCCAATCCACAAGCTGACTAAGACCCCTGGATTTTGGTCAACATTAACGAGTCTCCCCCAAACACATGGCATTGACAAAAGGACATGTAGCACTGATAGATAAATATGTGGCACTGACAGGCGGACATGTGGCAAGTACTTTGGACACACAAGACAAAAACATACAAAGGGCCCTCAAGGTGTTGGGCCTCAAACCTAACTATGAAAAAACCCATCTGAGACCACTATAAATAGGAGCGTCATCTCAAGACATAAGGTAATGTTACTCTAATCCTATTCACCCTATATTACTCTGACCATCACTGACTTGAGCATTGGAGTACTTGCAGAAACTCCTCCCAGGACCCAGAACACTTAGAGGAATAGAGGAAATCAATTGCCAGAACTCAGAAACAATTGGAGCTGACCAAAAATTGTACGATCATTAATACTAACCAGTCTTGTAAGAACACTCACTTTGTGCCTAATTTGGCAATTCTTAGACTTTGCTACATGACTCTGAAATCATACACAGGTTGATTTTGAAAATGGGAGAGGGGGCTCACTGGCCTCCGATGTTTGAAGCCATTTCAACCCTTAACAAAGCCTTGAGGTTCACGTAAATCAAATCAAATGGGTAAAAGAGGGTGTTGCCTCTCCATGAAAGTTTGAGTACATTTGAAGAGAACTCTATGAGCTTTCTAGATCTTGTTAGATCCAATGGGTTGAAGTTGACGGTGAAGAAGAAGGGAATGGAGGAAGTGGCTAATGATATTAAGAAAATGAACAAAAGGGGTGAAAGTGGAAGGGGGAAATTTTCTTCCTTCAATTGCGTGGCGAGTCTTCCACGTATGGGGAGAAGGAGTAGAAGGCATGCAATTGAAGTTTGTAAATTTGATCAAGAGTTGTGTCAGCAGGGGAAGGAAGACGGAGCTTGTGAGAATTTGGAAAATGACTTGGAATTCAAATCATTTTTTGATAGACATTTGGTACATTACAAGGCCTTGTTAGAGTCCATTGAGTCACATTTCCCAAACCCTCAGAGGCAAGAACTACCATGGACTTCAAACCTTCACAAAGAAAGATGAAATTGATGCAGAAAGTAGATCAACAAGGAGAGAAAATAAGGAAGAGAAAATAGAAAGATAACTAGTAACTAGTGCCTTATTAACATTAATTAGTGAATTAAATTTTATAATGTGTTTTTATAATAATTTAATGCCTTTTTGATGACTTTTAATAATTTTTTACTACTGATTAACAAGAACATATGATATTATGACAAAAAGATAAAAGAGGTTAATATAAAAAAGATCTAAGAGAGAAGAATGAAAAGAAAAATCTTAATTAACAGTGTACTTTATTTTACCTCTCCCCTGCCGTCCCTTTTTAAATATTTTAATTTAAAATAATTATATGTTGAATGATGAATTAGATCAAAGGTCTCCAAATAAACTGAAAATCAAAGGGCTTATTGAGTGAGGTCAAAATTAAATAATTGTAATATATCTGTTCACAAAGAAAAACATAAAATTTATTCGTTGAAAATCTATTTATAAAAATTTAGTCAACAGTAATTAATGAATTTGATTGTTGGAAGATGAAGATAAAAATAAATATTAATGATATCATTAATTTTATTAAAAAAACTTTATTAATAAACTTTTAGTGATGATTTTTCTTATAATCATATGTTTTTATCAACGATAATAAATTTCAAACTTTATTCAAGGAGATTAAATTTACTATTAATCAAAGAATAAACTCAGGAGACTCGAATCAGTACCTTAATTTTTTTTTCACTAAACTAATAACTTGTTAGTATATATTTTATTGTTTTACAATAATAAAATATTAGTCTAATGATGAAAAATAGACCTTAACATCCATTGAACAAAATAATTAAAAGTTAAGGTTTCTTTAATATGAATATAAACTTCTCAAATTACAGTTTTACTCTCTTTGTATGAATAATTACCTCTTTAACATGTCTTCTAACTTTGTTCGAGAGTGCGGGACCAAGAGAGGAATAAAGGGAGAATGTATACACTTCCATTTATCATGCAATTTTAATAATGGAAAATGTAGATTTTCTAATAATTTTGCTTTTTTTGCATGCTCAACAAATCTTGTTAATTTAGTAGCTCTGTTCCTCCTTATCAACCATTATAGATGTAACATTTTATGCAGGGTCAATGTGCCTTCTGCTGAACCAACACACAATAATTGATTTTATTTCTCAATAATATTCATTTCAATGGAGAATTGCAGACCTCTGGAATCGCAACTCCTTTGTAAGCCTTGCAAACATAATGTGAAAAATTTGCATAGTCCTGAACTGACACAAAGAGTACTCTTGATCAGTATATTCTCAATAATCTAAAGATCATCAATGATGTGGAAATGTGTGTGAATGAGAAAGTATGAGACAAAAAAAATACTAACTTTTCCAACTGGTTGATTGTTCACCACCACCCATGGTACAAATGAAGGAAGTGGGTATAGTTGTGAAATTTGATTGATATATGTTTTTCCAAGCTGCATAAAAATTCAAATTATACAATGTAACACAAGAACAAATTATTAAGTAGTTCAGAACCATTATGGTTTCTATTAATTTCTATATTATACATAATTAAGTGTTATTAATTCTTTTTTAATGTATTATATAAACATGTGTGAAGGTTATGAAAACAAAGTTTTCTTTTTATAATTAAAAAGGAAAATAGAAAATGTTTGGACCCTTTTAGGTTGTAGATATGATTGTAGACATTATTATTATACAAAGTGGAATACAACATTAATATTTTTTACATACCATCGTAGTCATGATTAAGAGATATCATGATTGACCATCACTGCTAATGACTTGACCAAACAGAGTCATGGAAGAAAACCATTTTTCCATAAAATGAAAGTAATGGAAAAAAAAACTGTGTTCCATTTCCCATGTTGAAGCAATTCAGAAAAAGTTCCTTAGGCAAACCCAACTGGTCTAAACAGTATTCCCTCCATGTGTTAATGGTTCCCCCAATTGCCAAAAACTCAAAGCAGCTGATCAATTCGTATTGTATGTCCTGCATCACAATAATATTGCAGATATCCAAGATTCATAGAGGTCTCGTTTCTATGTGTCCTTAGGGAGGGAAATTAATAGTATACTTACCACTTTATGCCAAAGGTTAAGGGCACATGATTCCAGTGAATTTAGCTCACATTCATCTGTCCCATTCTGCCAAGCAGTGTATAAGTATGAGTCATTTATAAATATTGTAATCAATTTTCTTTCAGTTTATTCAAATACAAAGAACATGTAAATAACAATAGGGAGAGCTTTCAGTAATAGGAGAGTGATTTTGTTTTTACACCTTTAAGATTTTAAATTTCAAAACATAAGAGTATTTTAACAATGATACTCGTTTTAAATCACAAATTTTACCTTTTTCTTTATCCTAAAGTTAACTTAACTATATCGTTTCCTGCAACTAAACACTGTAAATATTCTCTGTAGTTAGTGCACATATTCTGACATATCCAGAAATAGGAACAGACTGCAACAATAAAGTTAATTGACTGCATAATTTAGTGAACATAAATTAAAAGACATTGGTAAAGTTAAATTCCTCTTCCCTTATTTAAGTGAAAAAACGTCATAACAAATGCCAAAAAGAACAGATCACAAAAACTAAACTAAATTAGAGCAACGGAAATGTACCAGAGACAACCATAACTCCTAGTCCTAGCATTTCTGTAAGAATACTTTGCTTCATATTCCCAGAAATGCCTAAATGCATGTACCTGCTTTCTTCTCATCATAAGTTGAAACTAAAATATACTTATTTTTCTCAGTTTTCTGTGATACGCTTGATCTTGTAATAGATGATATGTAACTGAAATGTGTAATTCATTGTAGCAAAGCAAAAATAAATCTAAAAACCTGACATGATATGGAATTGTTGTTGTTATTGATGTAAGCATTGGCCCAAGGGACTAGCCGAAGATTCATAATGCTGGTGAGATTGCTGTCAAAGATATCCCTCAGATCCTTAATAATGAATAGTGCACAAGATTGGCAAAGGCTGTCATAGTACACTGACAGATTCACTTTCTGATGAGAAAATGGTGGATTAATGTTGGCACCATTACCAACACTAAGTGAAGCAGAAGAATTAGATGCACCCTCTGATTCATACATGAAAAGGAAAAGAACTAGCATCAATGCATTGGTGGTGATAACTAGTTTTGAAAAGAACATTTTGTTTATGCTTGTAGAAAGACTTGGGGGTGTAAGGATGTGAATTGTGAATGAAAAAAAAAATATTTGGAAGTGAGTCTCTGATATCTAAGTATAAGTGTATGTGTATAAATCCTCTTTAGTCAAGAAGAAGAAAAAGGAAAGAAAAGAAAAATAGAGGATTGATGTTTCAGTTTGGACTTCAAATTCTAGTTTCCATTTTGGTTTGGAAAATTTAGCTGAAAAGCCTTTATCTATGCTTTTGTTTATAAGTAAAAACTACAGGGCATGAAGTCCATATACAATAAAACAATTCTACGAAACCGAAGCTATAATGTTTATTATGAGACAGGATCATTATCTATTATTCATTCACTCTTGAAGCCTTTAATTTTGTATTGTTGTGTTAACTTTGCTTAGCACCTCAAAAATAGAAGTTTCAAGCTTGATGTTATAATAGGTATTCTTCTCCATTATCTGTCTTATATTACCAACCACAAAAGTTTAGATATTCGTTTTGTCTTTTACCATTTCCTACTTTCTAGTTTTTTTTTTTTTCTTTTGGCTCTAGTTTTCTTCGTATCCCTATCTATGTTTTAGATTTCTTTTTTATTTCTGTCTCTTGATCCTATTTAAAAAATCTAGCTTTGGTATAGGATTAATTGCATTCACCTTTGTCTGATCATGTGTATTATAAGGTTATTTAGGAAAAGTTATTTCATGCTTAATCAGATGAAACTTATTGAAAAAGGTTTAATCTACATTTGGAGTAGCCTCCGATTCCAGGTCGTTTACGTATATATACACTGCAATCACAACCACCACACCAATATCAACTTTGTTATCATATACAAAGGTGTAGTTGGCTCAAGATGGGAGTTTGAATGCAGCCTATAAACTCAATTTCACAGCAGATAATAAATAAGCCATGATAAAAGTTAATTCCAAAGCACACAAGACAACAATAAAATTAAAGAAAAGGTACACAAGATTTATTATGATTCACTCAAACTTGAGCTACATCCAATCCCCTTAAGCAACTGCTTAAGAGCTTTCACTAATCAACTAATTAGAACAAGTATTATCACATCTTCAGGTTACATGAGTATTCTTTCATCTCCAGGTAACACGAGAATTGTCTCCTCTCTAGTTAACACGAGTATTCTCTCCTCTCTCGGTAGCACCTTCTTGATCTCCCCCTAAGACCAAGAACTCTAAAAAATAACCACTCTCATAGATAGAACAATAAAAGCTCACTTGGTATAACTTTACAAGATGAAATAATTAAAACTCTCAACCTATAAGTATTTTTCTACTTTAGATGCTCACTGTCGAAAGCTCTTGATTTATCTTTAAGTGCTTGACTTTCTTTGGTGCCTTTTGTTGTACTCTTCTGAATCCTATTTATAGATGTTGGAATCAACATATGTAGCTTGAATTTGTTTTTTGTAAGATTCTGATACTTGAATATCAATTTTAATGTCATCTTTTTATTTCAAATTTGTCAATATATAAAACTAAAACAAAAAAAATAAAAACTGATTTAAATCACATTTTTATTTAAAATTGAATTACTACAAAAATCAAGTTCTCTGCATCAGAATTTAGCTTGATTCTCTATTTTTTGTGATATTGGTAACTTCTATTGTTTAAGATAATTGAGGACATTCTATGACATACTTGTTTACTAACAAATTCATATTTAAATAAACAAGTATGTCATAGAATGATTCATCCATCAATTAGGCTCGAAAACTCAGTAGGGAAAAACTCTACCATTGATTTCAATGCATTGATTTTCAACACTATCTTAATTTACCAATATTCAATTAATCCAACCAACATAAATCAAAATCTCAAATTTCCCAAATTCATAATAATGTCAATCATAATTTCAAAAAGATCAAATTATTACTCAGAAAAGGAGAAAATAGATCTTAAATGTCTACACAGTACTTGCTAGATCCTAGATCATCTAATGCATGAAATCAACAAAACTTTCTATACTTACCTTAATTCAAACAAAGAAAATCTAGAAATACTTACCTTGTATATAGGGTAAAACATATTGTCTAACAAATGAGTCATTGTTACTAGAATACAAATATCACATCTTTATTTGACCTTCTACATCTTGTTCTCATATAAGTCCCACATAACTTTTTCTCTTCCTTTTCTACTTTGGAAGTGTAGACTTTCTTGCCATTGTTAATTGTGAGAGTCCACTTTCCTAGTGCTATGATTGGAGCTTATCTAGATTAAGCACATCTACAAGAAAAATAATTTTATCTTTTGGTACCCATACTTGTTTGAATCCTTTCCTATTAGCAATTTGCACTAATTTTCTTTTCAATGCCTCATTAGACCATGTTCTTGTAGAAACGTTAGAAAAGGATGTATGATTATGAGTTTCATATCATATCCTTGATTTATCTTGAAAATTTCTAGAACTTTTAATCAACAAATCAAGAGACTTTTCATTACGCTTGAATTTGACAAAATTTTCCCAGACCAATAATTTCTTTAATTATACCATCTTAAGTTTGATTTTCTTTTTTTGTCTCTTATTAAAACTTTCTCTAGCCAATAATAAAGTTTTTTATATCTTTTTCAAAATCTGTATTTTTATTTTCAAAATTCTGTTTTAAAACCTTATTTTCTTCACACAAATTTTCATGAGTTTTGAAAAGAAAAGTTAATGTTTAACAAATAATTCTTTAAAAGCTATATTAAATGATTCAATTTCTTTTCATGCATTTTTGTATTTTCTTTTTATATCCCTAAAAGCTTAAAAAATTCTAGGATTATTGATTATAGCTTCTTGATATTATGAATGTCAAATAAATTTACCTCTTCGAGGGATTCTTCTCATGTGGAATTGTAGATGGTGTTTGTTGTGAAACCAATGTGTGTTTCATGATCAGATTCTTCATGTGCTAATGCTAGTGTTTCCCAAATCTCCTTAGCACTAGGCATAACACAAACTTTTACGTTTTCTTAGTTTGATAAAGGGCAAATCCAAATGTGCTTAGTCTTGGCATTTAAGTGGTATTGTTGTTTCTATTCATCAGACCAAGTATTCCTTGGCAAAAATTTTCCAAAGGCATGAAACAAGGAAGGAATGTCACTCTGAATAACTTCTAGTAGATCAACATTGTAATACTCAAGAAAGGTAGTCATCTTTAGTTTCTATAGCTCAAATTTTTTACCATTAAATAAAGGTGAACAATTCATAACTTGTCCTTCAAAGTCCATGGAGTTTCCCAAGATCATTTCCTCTCATCCTGTTAAGAACTAATCCCAGAGGTTAGCTCTGATACCAACTGAAGATGCAATTGGGTCCAAAAGCGAGGTGGAATGGAGCTAACATACTCAATTAACAACGAATAATAAATAAGTGATAGTAAAAATTAATTCCAATGCATACAAGACAATAGTAAGATTAAATCCAAGACACACAAGATTTATCCTGGTTCACTCAAACTAGAGTTACATCTAGTCTCCTTAAGAAACTGCTTAAGGGCTTTCACTAATCACCTAACTAGAAAAAGTATTATCACATCTCCAGGTTACACGAGCATTCTCTCTTCTCCAAAAATACGAGTATTTTCTCATCTTCAAGAAATTCAAGTATTCTCTCCTCTCCGGGTAACACCCTCTTGATCTCCCGTTGAGACCAAGAACTCTAAAAAAATAAACACTCTCACAGAGAGAAACATAAAAGCTCATTGGGTATAACTTTACAAGATGAAACAATTTAAACTATAAACCCAAAAGTATTTTTCTACTCTAGATGCTCACTTCTTGAAGCTCTTGATTTATCTGAAAGTGCTTGACTTGCTTTTGTGCCTTTCATTTGCCACCTTTGAATCCTATTTATAGATGTTGGAATCAACACATATAGCTTGAGTTTTTTTTCGTAAGACTCTATTACTTGAATATCAATTTCAATCTCATCTTTTTGTTTCAAATTTTTCAATATATAATAAAAATACTTGTACGCTGAGTTCAAGAAGGGGGTGAATTGAACTTTACAAATTTTTTTATTTTAGAAAGCAAGGTAAATATTTTAAGCAAAATGAGAGCTTTCAAGAATCTACAAGATCAATGATTCAAGTTGCAGTGCAAAAAATCAATCAATTTAAACCCGAATAAATCAATTTAAAATCTGATAGTTTCAAGAAAAAATAGTTTTTCAACCAAAGAGATCTTGAACAGGCAATGCAGAACCAAAACATAGTTATAGAATTAAGCAATGTTCAATATAATTAATTAGAAAACGTAAAACAAAGTTCAATTGAAGAATCAATTTATTCCTGCTCCATTCTGTTTAGCAAATTCTAGATACTCTTCGACACCTTTCTCATACACATCACTAATTCAACTTCCATTTATCTAACTTCCATCCATGACTACGTAGAGTAAACAAATTAATATATACTATACAATCCACAAATCAAATACAAATTGCTAAGTATCAAACATTCTTGGACTCAAAACCAACACGCGCTCAAACAATACACAAATTCAATACAATTTGCCAAGGATCGAACATCCCCAGACTCAATACCAACACAAATTCACTATATATATTCAAGCATACACAACAACCAATCCAATACGCAAAGCATTCCAAGCATACAGAAAACTCTAAATACAAATAATACATCATTTTAAAGATACAAAACATACCTCTAGTAGGTAGTGAGAGCAAAACCAGTGAACGCTGAGAGGAAAACCAGTAAACACAAACGACCCAAATGAACTCTAGCAAAACCAGTAAATGCAAAAATAAAGTGAATGAAATACAGAGACAGTGATGGCAAACGAAAACGAGGGAGAAAACAACATACCAGTGAGACTGTAAGCGAGAACCATTGCCTCCCGAAATTGAAACGAAAATGGCAATGTGAGCGAAAAACGTAAGCCAGAGAGAACGCGAGAGACAAAATGCTTGCTTTGGAGATAATTGAAGGCTTGAAACAGTGCACAAGAAGCAACAATGGCAGAGCGTAAGACAGCGAAGACGAAGGAGGCAACAACGTAATAGGAAAATCAGTGGTTGAAACATAAACATAAGGGCTATTACGTCGGTTATGGGGTGGTAACTGACGTAATATGTGTGTTGTAGGATACAACGTCGATTCTGAAGGGTCAACGAACGTTGTACCCATACCCTAAAACCCCAAATTTTTACGCCAAATGTCTCTACCAAGATATAACATTGATTCTAAGCCTTAGAACCGACATTATATCCTCACCCCTAAACCTAACTTTCCCCAAAATGTTTCAATCAAAATATAACGTTGGTTAAGCCTTAGAACCGACGTTATATCCTCCATATATTACGTCAATTTTAAGGTGTAACCGACGTTATATCTTTTCCACCATTTTAGAGTTTTGGATTTTTGATTTTTTTATTGTTTTCAGGCCTTTCTATCTCGGTTTTAAGGTGAACTGACGTAGTATCTCTTTAAATATTTACAAAAATGTCACCACGCTTTTGTTTACGTCGGTTTTGTTTGAATCGACGTATTAGCCAATCGTAGAATCCATTTTTTCTACTAGTGAACAAGTCCACAAAAATGTACGACTTAAACAACTTCATACAACAATAAGTTCCATAAGGTCAACAAACCAATCAATCTAATCTCCACCATCAGTCTCACTAACCCTATGTAAAAAAATTTGAAAAATATAACACTACAAAAGCTACAACCTAGGTCACCACTTAATTACACATTGTTCACCACATATTTTCAGCTGAAGATTTTAGTGAACAATTATGCCACAACAAAACTTCAAATAAACAACCAACATACGTAATTTATCATACTCACAATCATGCCACATTATAAAATACTGCCAAATGCATTTTTGAGGACAAACATCTGACTGTCAAAACTAAATGATGATACCCAATCGCTTAAAGTACTAAATATCAACTTCATCAGCACGACATTTCACTCACAACATAACACATTCACAAATAACACACTGAGATAAATTCAATACATGTAAAAGAAGTATACTTACAATGATTACTAAATATAATTTAAGAAAACAATGAAATATTCATCACTTCATCCCAAAAATTATCAATCACTTTAATAAGTTCTTTAGTATAATTAACTGAAACAAATTCAACTAAAAGAGATGGAATATTATTTGCAACACAATTTCATCTAGCCTTAACAACTCATGTAACTCGTCAACAACTTTTCAAATTTTCACGATCAATACTCTCTATTACTTAACCTCACGAACCAATAGATTTCACAAATTCATCTTGTCCTTAAATGTATGTGCCAGTTCTTCAAATGCTTCTTTGATAATTACACTACCAATGTATTCCTTTGAAGCACACAACCAAATAATATATTTTTGACACAAATAACAACCAAATTCAATCATAAATACACTATTACATAAAAACTACTGCAACAAAATGACTCAAATTTATAGTACGTAATGAAAAACATGGATTTACAGTAACCAAATCATATCTTACAAAAATAAATAAAATTGTATTACATGGCTTTCAACATGACTATATTTTCAATTAAATAATAAAGATTTCAACTATCCATTATAAATCGTATGCATTTCTTCACCTAAACAACTTCTACTATGAACCAATAACAAATATCATTCAAAATAAAGAAATCAATCTTAACGTACAATATTTCACCATGTCAAGGCTCTACAAAACAACCATAACTTCAAGCCCTATAACGAATGCAAAGGGAAGGGCCCAAAACTTTTAAATGTCAACGACAAACTCAACAATCATAACAACTAAGAATGGGATACATCAAGAACACTTGAGTCAAAATAAAGTATTCAAGCCCACAATTACCTCTTTAACAAAAAGAGGACAAAAAACCAGACCACACAAAACACCCACACCAAACAACACACAATGAAACTACAGACCATATACCAAAACAACAATTACAACACGAATAGGGGACTCACCTCTGAAAATAAATGCAAATACTGCACTTCTCACTAGATCACCCATGCCAAAGACAGCGCAAATCCTAACCACAAAACACATCAATAACCCTTACAACCTTATCACCATATCAAACGAACTCACTGGAGCACAAAAATGGAAGATTAAATGGCATCATCGGGAACCAGAGCACACAATCTAGAGAAATACAAGGCCTCACCAGGAGCAACACACCAACACCACCGATAACGGTGACGACCGACAGCAACCACACAACACCACCAATATACTACATTGGCAACAAATGTGAACCCCTCTCAAAAATAGTGTCCAATATGTGAACCCCTCTCGAAAATTTTGTCCAATATGTGAACCTCTCTCAAAAATAGGGTCCAACATGTGAACTCGTCTCGAAAATGGTCTCCTATTTGTGAACCCTTCTCAAAAATAGTGTTCAATAGGTAAACCCCTCTCAAAAATGGTCTCCAATATGTGAATCCCTCTAAAAATTGTGTCCAATATGTAAACTCCTCTACAAAATGGTCTCCAATAAGTGAACCCTTTTTCAAAATGGTCTCCAATATGTGAACTCTTTTCCAAAATGGTCTCTAAATTGTGTCTCATATTTCAGAATCCCACCCATTTCACCAATCATTTCAAGATTTGAATTCATGTGCAAGTTTTGCCACATCCCCACTACCTTTTAAACATCAAATTTATGCATTTACCCTTTGCCACATAGTAACACCCTGCCATGTCACAGTTGTCAAAGGATGCAAGGTTGTTAAAGAATCGTTTCGCTGGTAATATTCATGAATAAATATTAACATTTGAAAAGATAGAGTATGTATACGAAACAATCTCAATCAAGCATTGTTATTAAATGATCAGGTGATGAAAAAGAACAGACAACACAAAATTCTAACATTTTTAAAATATGTATTACGAGAAAATTAAAATAGAAATATAAATCTCGAAGTTGTAATATTTTATACAAGTTCTAATATCTTATTTATGGTAACTTATAGGTGACATCAATTTTTTTTTTCATGGTATAAATAAGGTGAACTTAGTCACGTCCTGACATTTTAAATGTTATACTCTTAAGTAAAAAAAGTTGTGTCAATTATAAATTATAGTTTTTGACTTAGTAATAAAGGTTCATTCAACAATTTTGTCAACACCCAATTTAGTAAATAAAATTATTTCAAAATAAAAAAGGAAGAAAATTAAAAATAAAGAAAAATGTGTTATTTAGCTTTTATCATGTTTTGTCATTTAAGATAAAATAATATTAAAAAAAGAGTTCTTGCTTCATTTAATTTTATGAATAAAGTTTGAATAAATAATAATAAAATAAAATAAAATTTGTAAAAAATAAAAAAGGAAAAACAATTAAAGAAAAAAAAAGAAAAAGTGTTGGGTTTATTTTAAAATAAATAGCAGAAAATAAAGAAAAAGAAAATTAATAATAATAGAAAAAAGTAAGATTGTGATCCAATTTGGTGGAAGATAAAAACACACAGTAGGTGAAGCTCAATCCATTAAGCGGTTGTCGGAAACAAAAAGAAAATAAATTTGCTATTTGTACCCTTCTCCATTAAAGTGTTATCATGTCAAACTTTCTCTCTCTTTTTGCCTGGCTTTTCTTTGGCCCATTAATTGCACCGAAAATTAATTAAAAATAAATTAAAAAATAGAAAGGTTGAAAATTTGAATAGATGACTGTTAGCTAATCAGTTTTGTAACATTTACTTAATGATTGATTATTCTGCTTAATTGGAAATAATTGTAATAATGGGTTGTTATCCTGCTTAATTGCAAATAATTCTATTTGATGGTGATTTATTCTTCAGTTTTTGTCAATTAAGCACTTTAAATTGAAATTATTTGACAAATTAATTAAGGGATCTGAAGAAATTCTATAAATAAGCACCCAAAATAGGAAGAATCTTTATCTACTACACATTCCAAATATACAGACAATTTGTTTCAGGAATTACAGTCCAGCTTTTTTACAAATCGGGAAAGGGTTTAAAGTAAATTAAAGAAGTTACTTTCGGGAACTACAACTGGTATGTTTGAATCTTCTCTCCTTTTGTAATAGCATTTGTATGGTTGCTCTGTTTCCTTGTGTGACTTGTGACAATTTCAATATGAACTGTTAGCATTTTTATATTGTGTATAATATATATAAATTGAATGTGAAAAGATATATTAAGGGGTTGTTGCTTGAAGCATAATCCTTATACCTATACCTTTTGAGAGATTGTTACTCCTGTCACAGTCTCAGGAACCCTATACCCTATCAAAATCATGTATTTTTTCAAATAAAAAATAAGTCGAACAAAAACCCCAAACCCTATGAGAACTCATCAGAGCACTCAAAAGAAATCCTAAACCCTCTCAAAATCCTCCCTAATAAAATATAAAGTTGGGTTTTGCTCATTTTATATAATTTTTATTATTATTATTGTATTATTGTTTCTTTGTTTTCCTAACAAATCCATAATTAATGTTTTATTTCAATTAAATTTGTCAAAATATAAAAAAATATAAATTTTCAAAATTATAAAATATCAAATATTCCCTCAAATAATTTTCAAATTATAACTGCGTAATCCTTGATTTTCCATCCTGAATAAAAATACGTAGGGCCGAGGTGAATCCTTGTCAGACCCAAAGAAATAAAAAAATATTTTTTCTTTGTTATTTTTTTTTTATTGTTACTTTTTGTTTGCATTTTTGTATATATATTTATTTATTTTTGTTTGTTGTAATTGTAATTATGTTTGGGAAAAAGAACATTTTGAAAAACCATAATTTTTGCTCATTTAATTAAAGGTACCATCTTAGGATGGGCATTATGGGTGTTAATACCTTCCTCACACGTAACCGAATCCATACTTGGTTCGCAGACATTTTATTTTTTTGATTTTTCTATAGTTTTCCATAATAAACTATGGTGGTGACTCCAATATCAATTTAAATATTTTTAAAATTAATTTTTTTATCGCTATGTTGGCGACAGATGGCGACTACACTGGAATTGGTGTTGTTTTCTAACGTTTACTTTCTCTTTTTTTATTTTTTATTGTTTGTTTATTTTTTGTAAATAATTTTTTTTTGTATATATTTGTATGTTGTATGTCCTTGTGTATTGTTGAAATATTGCATCCTAGGGTAGAAGACATGCTATATACATCTGCCTTGAAATTTTTCTGGTTGTTTTGCAAGTGGGAGTTGGATATACATTTTTTCTTCCTTCACACACACCTTTGCATACCATGAGTGGGGCCTTATACCCGGGTCTATGAAGCTTAGAAATAGAGGAGTCGCGTAACAAGACTGAGGGATGTACTTCCTTACTTGGTCATTGTGAAAACTTCAGCTAGAGTTTGTTCGCTTTGCTATCATGTTCATAAATAGGTCATTAGTGACTGACATGAATGTGTGGTAAAGGGGTCATAGCTCTAGTGACCTTTAATAGGAATTAGGGTAAAGCTATCCTATGTTAGCGCATTTACAAACCTAGAACTTAAGCCCAATTAGATCGAACCTTTTTCATAGCACTAAGGGAGAATTTTTGCAGATTAATAGTCCACTTGTTGCTCTATAATTATTGTCATACAAAAAAAAATAAAAACATTAATTTCATTTTTTCTCATATGTTACATATTTTTTTCTAAAAAATGATTTTGGAAAATAAAAATTAAAAAAACAACTCAATAAAAGTCATCTCAATAAATTCAGACTAGTGTTATTTCTTCACGCATATTCCACAACATTTATAGCTACCGTTTAATTGCATTTTTACTTTTGTGTTTTCTTTAACACCTTTTCTAATTTATTCACAAAAATAAAAAAAATTATAGATTAATTAATTGGCACATTTTTCTAATTTATTCGTAAAATAAAAAAACAATTTTTGTAATTGTTAATTTGCGTTTTTCTAATTTGTTTTTAAAAGAAAAAAAAATCAAAATAGAATTTCATTCATCCATACATTCTCATGATATTGCAAACAAAAAAAAACAAAAATATAAAAAAAATTAACATAGAGTTTCTTTCATACATTCATTTTATTTCAAGAATAATAAATAATACGAAAAGGGGTTGCATTGTTTTATGCATACATTATCATCCACAATTTCATATATTTCTTCTCATTTTTAAAAAAGTCATAGAAAAAAGAAAATTTATTCATTCATACATACATTCACCTAGGACTTTATACATGTATACATATCTCATAGAATCCATTCTCATCTAAAGTTTCATGCACCATTCATGTACTCTCATGTAAATAGCATACATGCATTTTCTAAAAAGAAAAATGGTTTCAAATAGAGTTAATGCGTTCATCCGTGCATCCTCGTAGCCTCATGCATTTATGCATTTTAAAAATCATATTCAAACAAACAAAAAATTATAGAATTCATATATGCATTTTCATATTATCATTCATTCAATAAAAAATAGATTTCATATATGCATCAAGCATTCAATAAACCAAAAATGAATAATATGCATTTCATACATGCATTTTCATCATGTATTTATTTATGCATCTTCATAAGAATTCTCAAATAAAATTCCATGCATATGTTCATGCACTCTCATTGCACTTTTGTAATTCTTTTAAAAATGTTGAAAACAAAAATTTAGTCTCATGACATTCATTCGTACATTTTCAAAAATGGAATTTCATACCTTTTCACAAACAAAAAAGGAAGAATTTCAAACATTCATAAATGTATTCTCAAAAAAATTTCATGCATGCATATTCTTTAAATTTCATACATCCATTTTATGCATTCATATATTTACATTTTAAAAAAAAAAATCTCAAAAAAAAATCTCAAATACATTCCTAGAATTTTCATGCATTCCTAAATAAATTTTCTTAAAAATTCCATGCATAAAAAAAATCAAAACAAAAAAATTCAAAAATAAAAAAAAAATAGAGTTATATGCATTCATTCAAGCATTTTCATTCAATCAAAAATGAAAAATAAAAAATAGAGTTTTATGTAATCATTCATTCATTTTTAAAAAAATCAAAAATGAAAATAAAGTTTTATGCATTCTCATTCAAAAATCAAAAATAATAAAATAAAGTTTTATGCATTCGCCTATGCATTCTCATTCAAAAATAAAAATAGAGTTTTTATGCATTCGCCTATGCATTCTCATTCAGAAAATAAAACAAAAATGAAAAATGTAGTTTTATGCATTCATTTCAATCAAAAACAAAAAAATGGAAAAATAGTTTTATGCATTCATATATACATTCTCATTCAATAAAATAAAAAAATCATATATACATTTTCATATCATAATTCATTAAAAAAATAGAATTCATATATACATTTTCATATCATCATTCATTCAATAAAAAAAAATGGAAAATATGCATTCCATATATACATTCTCATAAATCATCATTGCCTTCATAGGATTCCATGCATATGTTCATGTGCTCTCATTGCACTCATGCATCTCTTCCTAAATGCCAATATAAAAAAAAAAGAAAAAGAAAATCAATAATAGCAAAAATGAAAATATTGCATACATTCGTGCTTTCTTGCATTCACCTCACTTCTTTCAAGATTTATTTTGAGACCCTCTTGGTGCGGTCATGGTTTCCACCTTACCTTTTTTCAAAATTTCATTTAAGACCCTCCCAACATTGTCGTCTTGATCTCACTGGAAAATAAAAAGACAAGGACAAATAAAATTATTTCTTAAGATTTTTCTTCAAAAAAAAATATGAAATAAAATAACACAAAACAAAATCAATCGTTTTTTTTTTCAAAAGAAAAAGAAGTCAGCATGTAATGATTACAAAAAAAACATATACAGATTGAAAATTTTTGAAAAAGAAAAAAACAAACATATTTTTTTAAATACACTCTCCTTTGAAAATTTGTAAATACATTTTCCTTGGAAATTTTGTACATATATGAAAATTTTTGTACATATATTCTTTTTTGCAAAAAAAATCTTTTGTACATACATTATCATAGAATTTAGAGCATCTATTCATGCATTGAAAAAATTAATATATATATA
>Ga0123340_1001765_pt1 | contig 18561 bp, 16 predicted proteins | sample SirMexnodulemix_FD_89961 | JGI IMG/M metagenome (GOLD analysis project Ga0123340, IMG submission 89961) | Root nodule microbial communities of legume samples collected from Mexico - Siratro Mexico nodule mix | ecosystem: Host-associated > Plants > Roots > Nodule | place: Mexico: Nepantla... | reverse complement strand
GACGCGTGGCATGATCGCGGCCAAAGGACGCTCCTCCCGGCTAGGGGATCGGGCAATAGGTCATGTTGACCCTGGCGCCGCTTCTGCAGTCATCGTCATCGAAGCGATATCGTCTTTTCTAGCGCGACACGATGATTAGCTCGTCATACCCGTTGATATGTCAATAACCATCTGTAAAAGGGGGCGCGTGGGCTCCTCAGAAATAGCACCACGCCCACGGTCTCGTGCAACTTGCTCCCATAGAAAAGTCAGGTGTCTCCGCAGCCGCGCAAATCGTGGTCATCGTCTCGCGGATGTCCAAATTCGTCTCTTAGCTTGACTTTGTACAAAATTCCTTTGGATTTCAGGTTTGTAGGGGCGGCGCTGATCTGCCGCGGACTAGCAGCGTTGCGCGCGCGGCACTCTCATTTTGAGGCAATTTGAGCGGGGTGAATCAATTCGCCGCAGTCTCTTTGACTTGCCTGTTTCGCGTGACCGGATTCGAACCGGTGGATGACCGATCATAATGAGAACCGCGTCGGGTCGGGTGATCCTGTTCCGCACATCCTTCGCCAGTGGCTGTCGTCGTTTCGTCCCTGGTTCACGGCACCCAGTTGGGAGCATCTGCTGGTTCTGGTGATGGGCGCGATCCTGTCCCCCGGCAAACGAACAGTGACGTCCTGTTTGCGGATCACCGGCCGCGCCGAGGCTGGCAATTTTTCCCTCTACCATCAGCTGCTTAATCGCGCGCGTTGGAATCCGCGCACGCTGGCTTCGCGGCTGTTATCGGTCGTTGTCGCCAGCCTCGTACCCGATGGTCCTATTGTGATCGGCATGGATGACACCATCGAACGCCGATGGGGACCAAAGATTGCCGCCCGTGGCATTTATCGCGATCCGGTGCGCTCCAGTCACGGTCACTTCGTCAAAGCCAGCGGCTTGCGCTGGTTGAGCTTCATGGTTCTTGCCCCGGTCCCATGGGCCAAATGCATCAAGGCCCTACCAGTCTTAACGCTTTTATGCCCCTCAGAGCGCTACGACAAAAAGAGGGGACGAAGGCACAAACTGCTGACGGATTGGGCAAGACAGGGCGTAATGCAGCTTTGCCGCTGGCTGCCTGGACGCGATCTCATCTTTGTTGGCGACAGCAGTTTTGCTGTCCATACATTGGCTGCAGCGCTGCCTGGCAGGGCCACCCTCATAACACGCCTGCGTCTCGACGCCAGTCTGTTTGCCCCGCCAGATCCGCGACACGAACACACGCTCGGGCGGCCCGCACAAAAAGGCATGCCCTTGCCCAAGCTCAAGGCGGTCCTCAACAATCCCAAGACCGTCTGGCAACGCGTTATCGCGTCAACCTAGTATGGCAGACAAACCGATAAACACCTTGATATCACGACAGGCACTGGCTTGTGGTATCGGCGGGGAACCCCGCCAAGACCAATTCGCTGGGTCCTGGTTCGAGACCCGACGGGTCGCCGCGAACCGCAGGCGTTCATGAGCACAAATACCGAGTTCGAGCCGGCTCAGATCATCGCCTACTTCGTTCGACGCTGGCAGATCGAAGTGACGTTCGCCGAAACACGCGCCCATCTCGGTGTGGAGACCCAGCGCCAGTGGAATGGCAACGCCATCATCCGCACAACACCTTCGCTCCTGCCCGTCTACAGTCTCGTGACGCTGTGGGCGGGAGATGTTCTCAGCCAAACCACGCGCCCTTACGCCGCCGCATGGTACAGGAAAACCGATCTGACATTCACAGATGCAATTGGCGCTGTGCGCCTCGTTTTGTGGAGCGACGATCTTTATCGACACTCCCCGTCAAACCTAGAAATGCATAAAATACCGCCAGGGCGACTTGTCCGTATGGCGCAGGCGCTTTGCTTCGCCGCATAATGTACAAAGTCAAGCTTAGAGCCTGACTCGAAAAGAGTTCAATAGACATAATACCTCGGTCTTGAATGTCTGCGCCGTGAACGACGAGCCCGACCATCAAGCCGAGCGTGTCGACGACAATATGACGCTTGCGACCTTTGATCCTTTTGCCCGCGTCATAGCCCGCAATCCCGCCGCTTTCGGTCGTTTTGACACTCTGACTGTCGATCACGCCCGCCGTTGGCGAGGCTTCTTTTCCCTCCAGCTCGCGCGTCTCCATAACGAGATGATGGTTGATCCGCTGCCACAAGCCAGTCGCCCGCCACTCGTAGAAGTAACCCTGAACGGTTGAATAGGGCGGAAAATCCTTCGGCAGCATCCGCCATTGGCATCCGGTCGATGCGATATAAAGCAGTGCATTCAGAACCTCGCGCAACTCCGTCTTGCGCGGTCGGCCGAGCCTGCGGGGCGTCGGCATAAACGGAGCGATCAGCGACCACTCCCTGTCCGTCAGATCACTTGCATAACGCACCGTCCGTCGGCCATATTGGCGACGGGTGAAATCAGTCCAGCCCATTGCGGTCTCCATCGAATCTTAAGCAAATCCGAAGGAATCACAACTGGCTGATTTCACTCAACTCTTTTTCGGTCAGGCTCTAAGAGCGCAGGATTTTCCTGTTGCACTTGGGTGGGATGATGACGCGGGTTCCAGCTCCGGTGATCTTGTCGAGCAGATGGTCTGCGTCATATCCTTTGTCGGCTATGGCCGCATCGGCATCGATGTCGTGGCGCTGGCCGGGACTGGCGATCGGGCGGACCGCAAGGCTGAGCGCCTCCGTAGCAGCATGGATTTTGGTGTTCAATCCGCCCCGAGGCCGACCCAGGCCCTGGGCATCTGCCCCCTTTGACCTTGCGAGCGCCTGCCGCATGCTGAAGCGCCCGCACGATGCGCGACTGATAAGATGCACGGCGCTGGGCAATTCTTGCTCAAACATTAGGCAATTGCCGCCGAGTGTACACAGTCGTGAATCGCTCCGGGCGCAGAAGTAATAAAAATCAATAGTTTATAATTTGGCACATCTCTTGCTCCGAAAATGGTGAGTTGGTGGCTAGGGTTCCGGCGCTTCAAGAGCGTGCTGGTCCGAGAGCCGCCGTCGGCGGGGGAGAAATCTCGTCGGGTGCACGGCGGGACAAAAGCCCGGGAGACCTCGTAAGCCAAGGGATTGGCGGCACGATGGTCATTGCCGATCCCTTTTGAAGAAAAGCAAAAGGGGAATTTCAATGCAGACTTTTTCGAAGATCCTTTCCATCACCGCCCTCTCCGCTTCGTTGGCGCTGGGATTTGGCTCCATCGCCAAGGCCGCGCAGAAGACCGAATTCAACGTGGCGTGGTCCATCTATGTCGGCTGGATGCCGTGGGGCTATGCCGCCGATCACGGCATCGTCAAGAAATGGGCCGACAAGTACGGTATCAAGATCGATGTCACGCAGTTCAACGACTACGTGGAGTCGATGAACCAGTACACGGCGGGCGCCTTTGATGCCGTGACGCTGACCAATATGGACGGCCTGTCGATCCCGGCCGCCGGCGGCGTCGATACAACCGCCGTCATCGTCGGCGACTTCTCGAACGGCAATGACGCTGTCATCCTGAAGGACAAGGCAAGCCTTGCCGATATCAAGGGCCAGAACGTCAACCTCGTTGAATTCTCCGTCTCGCACTACCTGCTTGCCCGCGCACTCGAAGGCGTCAAGCTGACGGAGCGCGACGTGAAGGTGGTCAACACGTCCGATGCCGACATGGTTGCCGCCTACAAGACGCCCGACGTCACCGCCGTCGTCACCTGGAACCCGCTGGTGTCGACCATCCTGGAAGATCCGACCGCCAGGAAGGTCTTCGACAGCTCACAGGTGCCAGGCGAGATCATCGACCTGATGGTCGCCAATAGCGGCGTGCTGAAGGACAATCCGAATTTCGGCAAGGCGCTTGCCGGCATCTGGTATGAGACGGCCGCCTTACTGCGCGCCGATACCGCGGAAGGCAAGGCAGCCCGCGAGGCGATGGGCTCGGCGTCCGGCACTGATCTGGCCGGTTTCGAAACCCAGCTTGCCGCTACCAAGCTCTTCGACAAACCGGCTGACGCCGTTGCCTTCACCGCCTCGCCCAACCTGCCGAAGACCATGGATCTGGTGCGCAACTTCCTCTTCGAGAAGGGCCTTCTCGGCAATGGCGCGTCGTCTGCCGACGTCATCGGCATCGAAATGCCCGACGGCAAGGTTCTGGGCGACAGCGGCAATGTGAAGCTGCGCTTCACGGAGACCTACATGAAGGCAGCCGCCGACGGTTCGCTCTGACCGCAACAGGAGGCGCGGCTTGCCGGCGCCTCCTCCCCTTTACCAGCGGAGCATTCCCATGCGTTGGATCAACACGAGGCCGAGCCGTGGCGCGCAGTTTGCCTTGATGCTGCTGCCCTTCGTACTGCTGGCCCTTGCCTATGTCTTCGGCTCGGCCGCGCGACTGGCGGAAAACGCCAATGACAAGCTTTTGCCAAGCCTTGCCGGCTTTGCCGATGCGATCAACCGTCTGGCCTTCGTCGCCGACCAGCGTACCGGCGAATTTCTGCTATGGTCGGACACCGCAGCGAGCCTGATACGGCTGCTCTCAGGCCTCAGCATCTCGACGGCAATCGCGCTCCTGATTGGCATGCTGATCGGCATGCTTCCCTATCTCAGAGCACTGCTCGCGCCGTTCATCGCCGTCATATCCATGGTGCCGCCGCTCGCGCTCCTGCCGATCCTGTTCATCGTCCTGGGGCTCGGCGAAACTTCGAAGATCGCCCTCATCGTCATCGGTGTCGCGCCGACAATAATCCGCGATCTGGCGTTGAAGGCGCTGGAATTGCCTCGCGAGCAGATCGTCAAAGCCGAGACGCTCGGCGGCTCCTCGTGGCAAATCGGCCTGCGTGTCGTGCTGCCGCAGATCCTGCCGCGGCTGATCACCTGCCTCAGACTGCAGCTTGGTCCAGCCTGGCTCTTCCTGATCGCAGCCGAAGCGATCTCCTCGGATTCCGGCCTCGGCTACCGCATCTTCCTCGTCCGCCGCTATCTCTCGATGGACGTCATCTTCCCCTATGTCGTCTGGATCACCCTGATTGCCGTTGTCATGAACGCGCTGCTCGATCGCCTGCGCATCGCCGTCTTCCCTTGGTCGGAACTGGAGAAGCAGGCATGAGCGAACTGAAGGTCGAAAGAGTCTGGAAGGAATACGGCGACCAGATCGTGCTCGAGGACGTATCCCTGACCGTCGCCTCGCGCGCCTTCGTTGCCCTTGTCGGCCCCTCCGGCTGCGGAAAGAGCACCTTCCTGCGCATGCTGCTGGGCCAGGAGCAGCCGACGAAGGGGAAAATCCTGCTCGACGGCCAGCCTCTACCAGCGGAACCGGGACCGGATCGTGGCGTCGTCTTTCAGCGCTATTCCGTCTTTCCGCATCTGACCGTGCTCGGCAATGTATTGCTCGGCAAGGAATTTTCCGCCGCGCGATATAAGGCCAAACTCTTCGGCACCGCACGCCGCAACGTCATTGAGGAAGCACGCCAGCTGATCGCCGATGTCGGTCTCGCCGGCTGCGAAGGCAAATATCCAGCTCAGCTTTCCGGCGGTATGCAGCAGCGCCTCGCGCTTGCCCAGGCGCTCATCATGAAGCCGAAGGTGCTGCTGCTCGACGAGCCCTTCGGCGCACTCGATCCCGGCATCCGAGCTGAAATCCACACGCTGATGAAGCGGCTCTGGCACGAAACGCAGATGACCGTAGTCATGGTTACCCACGACATGCGCGAAGCCTTCACGCTTGCAAGCCACGTCGTCGCCTTCGAGCGACGCCGCGACCGGCCGGAGGAGAAGGAGCGCTACGGCGCAACCATCACCAAGGATATTTCCATCTGGCCGCCGCGCCTTGCCGGGCAGTCGCCAGTCTTCAGCCCCGACCGGGACGGCCCGGTCGCTTCCATGGGGCACCGCCGGGACGACCTGGCATCGTCAGGAGAGATGCAATGATGCATGTGAGACGCTCGCCCGTGGAAATCGCCGCAAATCGCGCGCGCTATGAGGAGCATCAGAAGAAGGGGCTGGAATTCGCCCCCAAGGCCCTGCCCGACCCGAGCCCGCTGCCGGCGCCGGCCATCGCTGCGGCGGCCGTTATCCACCAGGAGACTGTCCCGGGCGGCTGGTACTGGTCGACGAAGCTATTGCGTGGGGAAGCGATCCGCATCGATCAGGCTGAAGGCAATTCCACAGTGGCGCTGGTCGCCTGGAATGCCGCCGACACCAGCGAGCGGATCAATCTCGTCGATACCGCCAAAGTCCAGTGGACGGCGGCCCTCGGCAAGGGGCGTGTGATCTTCTCCGACATGGGCCGCGTCATGTTCTCGATCATAGAGGACAGTTCTGGCGCCCATGACTGCCTTATGGGCGGCTCGACGGCTATCTCGAACGCGGCGAAATATCCGGGCGAACAGACACGCAACACCCGCGACAACCTGATCCTCGCCGCCGTCAAGCTCGGCCTCGACCGCCGCGACATACCCGGCATCCTCAGTCTCTTCGCGCCGGTGCGCCTCGCCGAGGCCGGCGGCTTCGGCTGGCATGGCAAGCGCTCCAAGAGCGGCGACTATGTCGAGCTACGCGCGGAGATGGACATGCTGGTCGGCTTTTCCAATTGCCCGCATCCGCTTGATCCCGATCTCACCTACCAGCCGAAGCCGGTCGTCATCACCCGCTACAAGGCCCCGGTCCCGGCTGCGGATGATCTTTGCCGCACCGCTACTGCCGAAGCGGTGCGCGGTTTCGAAAACAACGCCCTGATGCAGGCCTGAGGAGACGATGATGTCCGATTTCATCCAGACTTCTCCTGCCCGCAGCGTCGAAAGTGCCGTGCAGGATCCCTTCATTGCGGCGGAAGCCCCATGGTCCGGCATCGTTCGCAAGGGTCAGACGATCCGGATCGAGGATAGCTACGGCCAACAGGCGATCGACACGCTCTTTTACCGGGCCGATGATTTCTCGGAGCGCTATTCCAACCAGGATACCATGCGCATGCAGGGTAGCGCCTATGTCGGTATCGGCACGAAGATCATGTCGAATGAAGGTAATGTCATGCTGACCATGACGGCCGACAGCTGCGGCCGCCACGACACTTCGGCCGGTGCCTGCTCCTGCGAGAGCAACACCGTGCGCTTCGGTCACGGAACGAAATACCTGCATGCCTGCCGTGACAACTTCGTTCTCGAAGTCAGCAAACACGGTATGAGCAAGCGTGATATCGTACCGAACATCAACTTCTTCATGAATGTGCCGATCAAGCCCAACGGCGAGATGACGATCGTCGACGGCATTTCCGCACCGGGCGACTATGTCGAGCTCGTCGCCCAGATGGACGTGCTCTGCATCATCTCCAATTGCCCGCAGATCAACAACCCCTGTAACGGCTTCGATCCGACACCGATCCGGGTGCTGATCTGGGATGGCGAGGACTGAGCATGTTCAAGAAAGTCCTGATCGCCAACCGGGGCGAAATCGCCATCCGGGTCATGAAGACCCTACGGCGGATGGGCATTGCCTCGGTTGCCGTCTATTCCGATGCCGACCGTTTCGCCAAGCCCGCGATGATGGCCGATGAAGCCGTTCGCCTCGGGCCGGCGCCGGCCAGCGAAAGCTATCTCAATGTCGAGGCCGTCATCGCTGCCTGCAAGGCGACGGGGGCGGAGGCAGTGCATCCAGGCTACGGTTTCCTGTCGGAAAATATCGGCTTTGCCGAGCGCCTTGCCGCCGAAGGCATCGCCTTCATCGGTCCCCGACCCGAGCACCTTGCTGCTTTCGGTCTCAAACATAAAGCACGCGAACTCGCCAAAGCGAGCTGCGTACCGCTCCTGCCCGGCACCGACCTGCTCTCGAGCGCCGAAGAAGCGCTTTCGGCGGCAGAGACGATCGGCTATCCCGTCATGCTGAAGAGTACCGCTGGCGGCGGCGGCATCGGCATGCAGCTCTGCGCCGATCCAGCGGGCCTCAAGGCTTCGTTCGAAAGCGTGCAGCGCACCGCGCGGGCAAGCTTCGGCGATGCGCGCGTCTATATCGAACGCTTCGTGGCGAAGGCACGGCATGTCGAAGTACAGATCTTCGGCGATGGCAAAGGCAAGGTAATTGCACTGGGCGAGCGAGACTGCTCGTTGCAAAGGCGAAACCAGAAGGTGGTCGAGGAGACCCCTGCTCCCGGCCTTTCGGTCGAAACCCGCGCCAGTCTGCACAGGGCAGCCGTCAACCTCGGCACTGCCGTCTCCTACGAATCCGCGGGCACGGTCGAGTTCATCTACGATCCCCTGCGTGAGGAGTTCTATTTCCTCGAGGTCAATACCCGCCTGCAGGTCGAGCATCCCGTGACGGAGGCCGTTTTTGGTATCGACCTCGTCGAATGGATGATCCGCCAGGCCGCAGGCGAGGACCTGCTCTCGGGCACCGAGGCTCTGCAGCCGAAGGGGGCGGCCATCGAAGTACGCGTCTACGCCGAGATGCCGCATGCCGATTTCCGCCCAAGTGCCGGCCTGCTAACCGAGGTCGCCTTTCCTGAGGATGCCCGTATCGACGCCTGGATCGAGACCGGGACGGACGTGACGCCCTTCTACGATCCGATGCTCGCCAAGGTCATCGTCTACGCCGAGGATCGTCAAACGGCAATCGAGAAGCTGAAGACGGCACTTGCCGGCACGTCGATATCGGGCATCGAGACCAATCTCGACTATCTTCGCGCCATTGCCAGCTCCGAGCTCCTCGCGAGCGGTAAGGTGGCGACGACCGCGCTGCGCGACTTTTCCTTCGTGCCTGACGTCGTCGAGGTCATCGCGCCCGGCGCACAGTCGAGCATTCAGGAACTGCCGGGCCGGCTTGGCCTCTGGCATGTCGGCGTGCCGCCGAGCGGCCCGATGGACGAGCGTTCGTTCCGTCATGCCAACCGTCTTGTCGGCAATGGCGACATGGTCGCGGCGCTGGAGCTGACGGTCTCCGGTCCTGTCCTGAAATTCCATAAGGATACGCTGGTCGCGCTTGCCGGTGCCAGGATGGCGATGAGCGTCGACGGCGTAATGCTGTCCCATGATGAAGCGGCGACCATCCGCGCCGGCCAGACACTCTCGATCGGTCGCATCTCCGGGCCGGGGCAGCGGGCTTATCTCGCTGTTGCAGGTGGTTTTGCTGCTCCCGTCGTTCTCGGCTCGCGCGCCACCTTCGGCCTCGGCCAGTTCGGCGGCAATGCCACCGGCACGCTGAAAGCCGGCCATGTGCTGCGCCTTGCCCGCCACACCGCCGCCGAACCGTCGAAGCCAGCTACCGATCCGGTGGAATTGACGCGCGAATGGGATGTCGGCGTTCTTTACGGTCCGCACGGCGCTCCTGATTTCTTTCAGGACAGCGATATCGAGACCTTGTTCTCGACGAGCTATGAGGTGCATTTCAACAGCGCCCGCACCGGTGTGCGCCTGATCGGTCCCGCACCGAAATGGGCGCGCAGCGATGGCGGCGAGGCCGGTCTTCACCCCTCCAACCTGCACGACAATGCCTATGCGGTCGGCGCGATCGATTTCACCGGTGACATGCCGATTATCCTCGGGCCAGACGGGCCAAGCCTTGGCGGCTTCGTCTGCCCGGGGGTGATTGCCCGTGACGAACAATGGAAGATGGGGCAGTTCAAACCCGGTGATCGCATCCGCTTCCATCCCGTCACGCGACCTGAAGATCCGATTGCCGGTCCAGCGGTGCATCGTGCGAGAAAAAAAGCAGGATCGCCGATCGTCGGCTACCGCGACGACGGGCCTGTCACGGTCGTCTACCGCCGCCAGGGCGATGACAATCTGCTGGTCGAATACGGGCCGATGACGCTCGATATCGCCCTGCGGCTGAGGGTGCATCTCTTAATGCAGGCCGTATCGCAGGCGCGTCTGCCCGGGATCATTGATCTCACGCCCGGCATCCGTTCGCTACAGATCCATTATGACGGTACGGCGCTGACCCGCAAACGCCTCCTCGGCCTGCTGGCCGAGATCGAGGCGAGCCTGCCGGCGGCGCAAGACGTCAAAGTGCCGAGCCGCATCGTGCATCTGCCGCTCTCCTGGAATGATCCGGATGCCGAGCTTGCCATGCGCAAGTATCAGGAGCTCGTCCGGCCAAATGCGCCCTGGTGCCCCGATAACATCGAGTTCATCCGCCGCATCAACGGGCTGGCGGACGAACAGGCGGTGCGCGACGTCGTCTTCGATGCCAGCTATCTCGTGCTCGGCCTCGGTGACGTCTATCTCGGCGCGCCGGTCGCCACACCGGTCGATCCGCGCCACAGGCTGGTGACGACGAAATACAATCCAGCCCGCACCTGGACGCCGGAAAATGCCGTCGGTATCGGCGGGGCCTATATGTGCATCTATGGCATGGAAGGGCCCGGCGGCTACCAGCTCTTCGGCCGCACTATCCAGGTGTGGAACACCTGGCGGCAGACGCCGGTTTTCGGGAAGGACAAGCCGTGGTTGCTCGATTTCTTCGATCAGATCCGCTTTTTCCCAGTCAGCCACCAGGAACTGGCGCAAGCCCGCAGCGCCTTCCCGCATGGCGGCTATCCCGTCAGGATCGAGGAGACGGAGTTCTCCTATGGCGCCTATGAGAGGGAGTTGCAGGCGAATGCCGCTTCGATCGGGTGCTTCAAGGCAAGCCAGCAGGCTGCCTTTGATGCGGAGCGCGAGCGCTGGAAAGGGGCGGGCCTCGACAGCTTCGTCATGGACGAAGGAACCGGCGAAAGCCCGGATGGGGATATTCCCGAAGGCTGCTTCGGCGTTGCCAGCGCAGTGCCCGGCAATATCTGGAAACTTCTGGTCGAGCCAGGTGCGCCGGTCGCGGCCGGCGACACGCTCGCCATCATCGAATCCATGAAGATGGAAATCAACGTCACCGCACATGCGCCGGGCCGCGTCCGCGACCTGCGCGCCAGGCCCGGACGAAACGTAAACGCGGGCGATATCATCGTTGTTTTGGAGGAGTGCTGATCCATGCTGCCGACCATTCTTGATCTGACAAGCCTTCGATCAGCCTATGCGGCAGGTCAAAGCCCGCTCGACGTTATCGAGACCGTCACTGCCCGTCAGGCAGCTTCGACGGATCCGGCAATTTTCATCACGCCGACACCCGAGGAAGCACTGCGCGCCGAAGCACGCGCTCTGATGGAACGGGCGCCGGAGCCGAACAGCCTGCCACTTTGGGGCATTCCCTTTGCCGTAAAGGACAATATCGACGTGGCGGGTCTGCCGACCACGGCCGCCTGCCCTGCGTTCGCCTATCAGCCTGACTATGACGCTACAGTCGTTGCAAGGCTGCGGGCGGCAGGCGCGATCGTGATTGGCAAGACCAATCTCGACCAGTTCGCGACTGGCCTGAACGGTACGCGCTCGCCGCATGGCGCGCCGCGCTCGGTCTTCGACAAGGATTATGTTTCGGGGGGATCGAGCTCGGGCTCGGCGGTTGCCGTCGCCTCGGGCCTGGCGAGCTTCGCGCTCGGCACAGACACGGCTGGCTCTGGCCGCGTACCAGCTGCCTTCAATAACCTCGTCGGAATCAAGCCGACACCGGGGCTGGTGCCGAATGTCGGCGTCGTGCCAGCCTGCCGCAGCGTCGATGTCGTCACCGTCTTTGCCGCAACGGTCGGCGACGGCGTCACGATCCGCAAGGTGATGGAAGGGTACGATGCCGCCGATCCGTTCTCGCGTAAGGCGTCTCCCACCAACCTGCCCACCTCCGGTTTGCGCATCGGCGTGCTCGACACAGCCGAACGGGAATTCTTCGGCAACAGGCACGTCGAGGCTCTCTATGATGCGGCAATCGAAAGGGCGCGCGCACTCGGCGCCACCATCGTTCCCTTTGACTACGCGCCGTTCCGTGAGGCAGCCGAACTGCTCTACAACGGTCCTTGGGTCGCCGAACGGCTGGCGGCGGTCAAGGACTTTCTTGCCACCAACGTTGGTGACTTCGACCCGACGGTTCGCACAATCATCGAGGGTGCGAAAGCCTATGACGCGGTCGCTGCTTTCGGTGGCAGATATAAGCTCGAAGCACTGCGCCAAAAGACCGGAAAGGAGTGGGAGAAGGCCGATATCCTGATGTTGCCGACCTCGCCGACCACTTATACGGTTGAAGAAATGATGGCGGATCCGATCGTCAAGAACGGCCATTTCGGTCGGTACACCAACTTCGTCAATCTGCTCGACTGTGCGGCGATCGCCGTTCCGGCCGGCTTCGACGCAGACGGCCATCTGCCGGCCGGCGTGACACTGGTCGGGCCCGCGTTTACTGACGACGCCCTCGCCCCCTTCGCCGACGCTATGCATCGCATCTTGAACGCGGGGATGGGCAAAGATCGCCTGGCGCCAATCCCCGAGGCAAGCCGCGTGCCAAAGGCCGATGACGGCTTGGTGCCGATCGTCGTCGTCGGGGCGCATCTCACCGGCATGCCCCTCAACCACGAACTGACCCGACCAGGCGGCAAGCGTGTCAAATCGTGCCGTACCGCACCGGATTACCGCCTGTTCGTCCTGCCCGATACCGTACCGCCGAAGCCGGGCCTAATCCGCGAACCGGGCTTTGCCGGCAAAGGGCTCGAAGTTGAGGTCTGGAAAGTGACGCCGGAGGCTTTCGGGCGTTTTGTGCAGAACATCCCGGCCCCGCTCGGCATCGGGAAAATAACTCTCGATGACGGTTCCCAAACTTCCGGTTTTCTCTGCGAAGCTCATGCCCTCGAAGGTGCGCGCGAGATAACGGAATTCGGAGGCTGGCGCGCCTACATCGCAAATCAAGGGATGGGTAAATGAAAAACAGCTTGAAGGATCGTCTCAAAAAGCTCCTGTTGGCGCTGCTGGCGGGGCTTGAGGCCCGAAGTGCCTTTCGACGGTTCGGTCGCGGAATATGGTAATCGATTGTCGGGGCAGGCCTTCATCGCCACGACGAATCGCTTAGCGACGGTACTGGGCGTCGATGCGTCGGATTTGCTGAAGCGATCGCCGCGGCAGCGACAGACGTGACCTGTCGAGACTAACGAATAGAGCAACTGATAAGCGGACTTCCAGACGTTAGTGTCAGACAGTAGGAAACCCTCAAGTCAACGTCAGCTGGTCGTGCATTTTCGGTGAGCGTCGAGGTCTAGTTGTCTTTCCGCGCCGCCGTAGCTCCCGTAGGTGGTGGTGGCGCGTTGATCAGCTCGGAGACAAAGTTTGTGAGAGGCACGATGTTTTCGTGCTGGCTCGCCTCTTCCAGGGCGCTCATGTACTCGTCACGGCGCGCGACAGGTATGACGGTCCACGGCGCTCCGCTCTCGGCAAGAAGCGCATTCATAATAAAGCGCGCCGTGCGTCCGTTCCCGTCCGGGAATGGGTGGATATAGGTGAATAGGAACGGGGCGAGGATTGCCTTCACGCGCGCATCGGATTCCTCCGAAATGCTCTCGAACATTGCCTCCATGGCGTCGGCGATTGCGTGCGGCGGTAAGGGGACATGCGAGGATCCCCGCAGATACACATTGTGCGATCGGTAACCCGCGAGTTGGTGCGCCTTGATGATACCCGCGGTTACCGAAGGGCTGAACATGGCTCGGAACCAAGCCTGGTGCCGTGCCTCGAGTAGTTCGCCGGTAGGTGCTCCATCAAGGATCTTCCTGATGTCATCGCGCACCTCCTCAAAAGCCAGTCTGTATCCCTTGGCGGCGAGCGCGTTCTTGGTCTCGTAGTCCTGCGCGTCCTCGTCCGGTTTCCATTGACCGTCCTGTACCCTCCGGATCAGCTCTTCCGACACCTCGTAACCCTCGATCGAAAGCGAGTTCAGGGCGTCTGCCACATAACGCTCATCAATGTCCGCGATATATCCGTCCCGGTCGTTGATACGCACTTGCTCGAATCCGATGTGATTGAGGGCGTCTTTCCCCATTTTCGCCCAGAGGTTCTTGATCCGGGTAGCGGACGGCGCCTGACTTCGTCGCGCATCCAGCTTGACCAGATCGACTGCAGGGTCGAAGGGGTTGTCCTCGTGCGGGTTGTAGCCGGCCGATTCCAGGGTCTTGATGATCGTGTCCGCGTCCCTTGTCCTGCCGAGATGGCGCAGGGCTCCCGCGATGCGACCGCCAACGTGGCTCCGGCCGCCGTCCAGGAGGTATTGAAGCAGCGTGCTTGTTCCGCGGATTGAGCCAATGACCGCGATGACATCGGTCGCTGACGTTCTCCACGAATCCGGCGACAGGTTGCAGATCGCCTCCTCCATTGGCATCAATCTCAATCGTTGTCTCATCTCGGCGGGCTCGTTTTCCTTTGAGCGCAGCAGATAGAGCGACGTATTGCTCGGTAGTTTCACAAGTTGATTATTCGCCTTAGAGCTTCTGACGATGACCTGCCCAGGAATGGACTGGTTTTCGGACCATAGAGCCACGGATGCCTCCGCAGAGAGCCGCCATTCATTGGCGAAGCGGTCGTCGAGATACCTGGCGACGAACTCCCAGTAGACTGTGCTCCAGCCCGCATCGATCCTGTTGTTGGCCGACGGTCGCGAGTTCACCGCAAGCCAGCCCTTCATGATTTCTTCGAGGAACCCATTGTCCTGTAGTCGTTCCCGGTGGACACGGCTGAGCTCTTCCGATTTCACCACCGATCGGGTGCCGTTCTGCGTCACTCCCCTCAGCTCAGCCAGGGATGCCGCGAGCAGTTCGTTGGGTTTCGCCATGTTGGCCTCCGGCGGTGTGCGAGTGGTAAACCACTACTTCCGCGCATTGTTGTTGCACTAATTTGATGTCCTTGACAAACACTAATATCTTGCATTTGAATCACACTAGTTTCAAGTTTTTGAACTACACTAGTTTGGTGAGTTTGAATTACACTAATTTCACGCCTTGGACTCAAACTAAAATTCCGCCTTGCCAAGAACCGTTTCGCAAGGTGCTTTGCGTCCCTCTTTCTCATGGTCATCGAAATTCGCGCCGCCATCTAAAAATCCTTTCAAAAACCGCCTGCCTTACGATGGAGTATTGATTGTGAAAGGATTTTCACCTTGATTCGTCACGTGAGTCGGCGCGCTTGCGCAAACTTCCGTTTTTGAAAGGACCTCGATGCTGATCGGCTAGCCCGGGTGAGCAAAGGAGACGAGCAATCGAACAAGGCACAGGCACGTGCCCTGTCCGAGGCTGGCTGCAAGCGCCTGTTCGAGGAAAAGGCGTCCGGTGGGGCGTTCGGATCGGCCAGAACTGCATCGTATGCTCGATCAGCTGCGCGACGGCGACACCGTAAGCTCGACCCGAAGAAACGCCGCGAGATCGCCGAAAGCGTCTTGTCCGGACGCAAGAGCGGCGCCGAAATGGCGAGGCTTTACGATATCAGCGAACCGACCGTTTCGCGCATCGTCGCCGAACACCGCCAGAAACTGGAGACCAGCCATGCCGACCAGTCATGACCTCAAGGGACTGATGAAGTTCCTCACCCGCGACGAATGGCGCGAATGCTTCGATGAGGTACTTTCTGACCATTTTGGCCCGATTCTGGATGCCGGCGATATGGATTTCGAGGATATTGTCGAAATCCTCGGTGAGGTTTGGGCCATGACGCTCTGGGGCTGCGCCTTCGAGGATTTCCTCACCCAGGACTTCGAGGTCGAGGGCGGCAACATCGTCGATGAATATCTCAAACGCCGCGGCTGGAAGGAAAACGCACAGGCAAAGGCCTACATGAAAGCGCTGCGGACCTCCGTCATGAGCCTGTATGAGGTCAGGGAGATCGAGCCGGGGAAGTCGCTCATCGCGCGCGACCTTATTCGCGGTGGCGAGCCGATCGCCGTCAGCGAGGGAACGGCGACGAAGACGCTGAAGCAGTGGGACCGGATCGCCGCCCGCATCGTACCTGTTATGGGAAAGAATGTCTTCGCCGGCGGTCTTCTTCCCTTCACGCCGCAGGCCACCGACGCGCTGTTCGACGGCCTGCGACAGATGTTCGGCAAAAAGAATGCGAAGAAGCTGCCGGTCATCAAGGACGACGATCTACAGGCGGTAGCCTCCATATTCACCCTGTCGTGGCTGTTCGACACACTTGAGCGTGCCATGGGCCCGCCAGCGATCCAGAACGGCGATGGAGATGATCTCGTATTCCACTATGTCAGGTTTCCCTTGGCGTCCGGAACTGCGCAGAAGGATGTTGCAGCATCGGTGAACACGATTGCCGGTATGTCGCAGGAAAACGCAAAATTCTGGAATTGGCTTGAGCAAGAGCCGAAGAACAAGGCCCGGAAGCGCACTGGCCAGGCCTTCGACACCACGATGGACAACGGCGCGCGCGTGCTGGGCAATATCGAATTGAAGGGAAAATTCCTGCATCTGTCGACCAACTCGGCCGAACGCGCTCAAAAAGGAACAACTCTGATCCAGCAGGCTCTCGGTGCTCTCGTTCGCGCGCCGCTCACCGAAATCCGCACGGTGGAACAGATGATGACCGAGCGGCCGGCCCGCAAAAAGGAAAACCCCGCATCTGACATCCCGCCCGAAATTGCCGAGCAGGTCGTTCACCAGCTCATGGATCGACAATATCGTGAAACTCTTGATCAGCCGGTTGGAATGCTCGGCAACAAGACGCCGCGTCAGGCCGCGAAATCAGCCTCGGGCCGCCATAAGGTCGCCGAATGGCTCAAATATCTAGAAAACCAGTCTTCAAAGCAGCCAGACGCCGCCGACCCCATGGCGACTTACAGTTTCGAGTGGATGTGGCACGAACTGGGTGTCCTTGATCTTCGCCAATAACCGCTACCGCAGTTCTGTGACCCAGTAATGTACTGCGGCCTATCTCGACCACAGGAGGCTCGGGTTTTTGAAATCTACCCCAAAGGCTCGCAGAGTTTGGACACATCCGCAGTCCGCCTGGGGTTCCGCGTTCCATCGATCTCAAACGTCTTGAGCGATCTGGGCAGTACCGTGGACGTGATATCTCGACCCTCTAGATCCGAGTGGGGGACCCGTTGTGTCATTAGAGCGGATTGTTAAAGTCGCGCGGCCAACGCTTCGCCTCCGTCTTCTCGACGGCTCGAAATCTCCTCGTCGTACAGCATCACAACCGCTCAGGCCTTGCCCCCACATTCGCCCGCATCCGCGCCGGGGCGCGTGGAAGGCCGTGACGGGCGCGCTGGATGGCTGCCAGGTCGACCGCAGAGCCGCAAATTGGAAGTCAAAGGGATCGGCCTGCTCAGCTGCGCGCAAATTCCAGCAGTGGCCCGATGTCATGATTATCCGCAGTGCGTAACGCGGCAACGTAACGTGCTCGCAGTTCGCCGACATCGGCCAAGCTGCCGCTGCCCCAACTGAAAGGCTTGCTGCCGAGCCGTTCAATCAGAAGATCAGCAGCCAAGCGCGCGTGACCGCCGTTCCCATTTGGAAACGGGTGAATAGCGACAAGGCGATGATGGAATCTGATCGCGATCTCGTCCGGTGGAAAGGTCTTCTGCGCAATCCAGTAGCGGATGTCGCTCGACAGGTTCGCTAGCTCTGTTCCGATGCGATAAGCCTGTATGCCGATCTTGCGCTCAGTTGTTCGGAATGTGCCTGCCCATTGCCAAACTTCCCCAAACATCCGCGTGTGCAATGCTCGCATGAAGTCTCCGCTAAGCAGCCGCTCAAGCGGCACACGTCGTCGGCCACGTGCCCACGCCGCACCCCAACGATGTTTTCTTGTTCGGCCTCGTTAAGATCCCGGCGGTGCGTAATCCAGGTCTGAAGCAAACCCTCTCGCTCCTGGGGCTCAAGCGGTGTCGCGTCTTCGGGCTCTTGAAAGAGATCTGTCATATCTCGTTCCAGAGATCGCGGTCCGAGAGCCTGTCGCGGATATATGCCACCACGCGCGATTCGAAATCTGCATGATCGGTTCCCTGAGCTTCAAGCCGCATTGTATGGGCAACGCGCTGAAGGTCACGTTTGGCTATCTTGCGTGCGCGGGCTTCGACTGCAGCTTCAAGCGAACTGTTTGGAACAAGGGCGTAGACCAGCGTGCAATCCAACGCCTCGGCGGCTCGGCGCAACGTGTTAAGCTGGATCGTTCCCGCAGCCTCAGACTTCTCGATCGTTTCGATCGTTTGGGGCCTGACCCCAACTCGCCCGCCGAGCTGCGCACCGGTCATGCCAAGCGCATCACGTAGCGCGCGGACCCATCCCTTCGGAGGGGCTTTGAACCGGTCTATCGGTTGGAGTGCCCGAAGCCGTTTGTCGAGCCGTAGTCTCGCTCGCTTGCGATTGTCGTTCTGCCGACGATACCGTCGCGCGCCTTAACTTCGTGGGGCACGGGTTGGGTGGGACGCCGATCTCGCGCCGGACTATGCAGATCTCCTCCGAGGTCGAGGACAGTCTGCCACCGACCCTCGATCCGCGGAACATCGATCTGCCTTCAAGCCAGCTATGAGCTCGCATGCCAACAAGCCGAAATCGTCGCCAGGCGCCCAGGGGCAAAGTTCTCAGTTTGCGCTCACTGACTATGAGCGCCGAGTCGTCTGGACATGCCCGTCAGCGACGACATGGCGCTGCTGCAGCCGATCGCCTACCCTATCGACATCAGGCTGGCATTGCCTCCGGCTGCGGCGGTGTTGATGGAGGTGGATACCTCCTCCAGGAGCCAGTTGAGGCAG
>Ga0123340_1001764_pt1 | contig 18563 bp, 7 predicted proteins | sample SirMexnodulemix_FD_89961 | JGI IMG/M metagenome (GOLD analysis project Ga0123340, IMG submission 89961) | Root nodule microbial communities of legume samples collected from Mexico - Siratro Mexico nodule mix | ecosystem: Host-associated > Plants > Roots > Nodule | place: Mexico: Nepantla... | reverse complement strand
TCTATGGAATATTACATTATGGAACTTATTGGGGAAAACCTAAATATCTAATCAGCTACTGATGGAATATGAAAAGGGAATGTTAGTGAGGCACAAATGTCACCTTGTAAGCTCATAATGTGACTTTGTATTTAACTCAATCCTATAAAACTAGTTTGTAAGATGAGAGTTGTTCCCCACTTATATAGTAAAAGTTGTTCATATATCTAGTCCATATGGCATCTCTAAACCTCGAGCATGTTGCGGAGTATACATTTCATGCATGGGGCTAAATATTTCTAAGTATAGCTTATGGTATCTCAGAATATGAGTTTAGGTCTGACTCAATTCTTAAAAAACTAGTTTGTAAAGTGAGAATTATCTTGTACTTGTGTACTATAATTTGACCATATATGTGAGATCTGAAAATTGGAAGGATATAATGAAATGTATTATATCAATCAATATGATCAATATCTGTTGTAATAATAATTTTAAATGTTAGTGGTGGTTGCTTAGTTTATTATAGAGCATTTCTTTAAATGCTTTATATCTAAATTTTATTTTAATGCCCATTTTTGCATATTCTTTTATATACAGGAAGAGGTTGCAAAAGAATTTGATGTTCCAGTTCAATTTCAGCGCTATTGGATATGGGCAAAGCGGCAAAACCATACATATCGTCCTAACAGACCATTGACACCTGCTGAGGAAGCACAATCTGTAAATTCTCTTGTTTGCTTGGAGATTTTGTTTCTACTTTGTCCCTTTTAGTTTGCTGCTGGCTAATTGTCTCTTGATTCAATATCGAGATGATTTACAGTTATATTAAGCTCCTTCAACCATTTGGTTATGGTTTATGAATTATAGCTTTATTTCGTGTTATTATGGAAGCTGGTTAATTATTTGATTGTGGTGCTATCTCGTTATATGTTTATTCCATTTTGTGATGGCCTAATGGTTCATGGGTTGCTTTTGTCTTCCACTTTCCCCATTGTTAACTGTTTTCTGTTTCTTGAAACAAAAAAAAAAATGTTTCATTAGTATTGTCCATATTAATTGTTTTGGATCTTGGGGTTTGTATTCCTTTTCATGGGAATGCTCTGATGTCTTTCAATTTTTATGTGTTGGTGCTTGGTTATATAAAATGAAAAATCGTATGATTTGACGTTTTTCTCGATGTACTTCACTGCATTGCAGGTTGGACAATTGAGAGAAGTATCAAACAAGGTTCACAATGCAGAATTAAAATTGTTTTTGGAAGTGGAGACGGGGATGGTAACATTTGTATTAACTAATTTAATATTATGAAATTTTAGTGTTCAACTCAAAACAGTCCTGTTGAAAATCTGCATTCATATTTAGGATTCTCGTCCCATCGCACCACCTGAAAAGACCAAGGAGGATATATTACTTTACTTCAAGCTATATGATCCTGAAAAAGAGGAGCTACGGTACTGATTAATTTCTTTATTTCGACATTTTTATGAGACCTAGGTTGACCTAATATTTATTTTATTATAATGGCAGTTATGTTGGAAGGATCTTTGTGAAGTGTACTGGCAAACCATTGGAAATCTTAACGAGGTTAAATGAAATGGCTGGTTATGACCCTGAAGAAGATATTGCACTTTATGAGGTTGGTTTGTATTGATTCCTTTAACTCTCTTTTAATTCAGTGAAACAGCTAAATATGTTGTGATGATGGTAATCAAATTGGTCTTTGAATTAAATTCTAGCATTTTGGCTTTCATGCTACCTGTATTTTTGTTTGTCTTTTTCATTCTCTTTTTCCCATTTTAGTAACTGAGAAATCTTGGAGCTTCTTACATTTGATTTATTAATTTAGCCATAAATCTTGCTGTTTGTATTTTAGATTAAGTGTAACTTAGTTATCAATTGGCACATGGCATACAACTTGTGCTAACTAGCTATTACCTTTTCAAACCTGTGGACTTAGATTCAGTAATATATATTTAATTCTGTGTTCTATATCATTGTTATAACCACTAAATTTTCTGGTGAATGGTTTTGGCATCTGTGCTTTGTAAGTAATAGAATGAGGAAGATATAAAGGAGATATATGAAGAAAAGAGAGAGAGCTAGATTCAATGTCAGCTGTGATTACAGCAGACATAGCTATAAGTGTTACTCAACGCAGAGTCAGTAACCGCCTGTAACTAGTAGCATCTTGTAACTAACGAAAAGTGAAAGATAGATTGTAAAAACTTATAACCAACTAAAACAGAAAGGCTAAACATAATAGAACTACGTTGGAATGAAATGAAAGTGAAATGTAAAATGCCAAAAAATACAGTGAATTCCCAGCTAATGCAATATCTCTAATAATAACAGATCAGTGCTTTATGTTATAGAAAATTAATCGGTTCCTTAATTATGTACAAGGGTAGGACCTTATAAAGGATGGATACTTTGAATGATAGCCGTTTGTATTGTAGCCTGCCACATTTATATCAAAATTGGAAACATGGCATCAAATATTTATAATTTTTTTTTTTTTTTACTTTTTTTAGTTAACCAATATTGATTGGAATACCACCTCAATTTGATGTCCATAATTTCCTGTACTCTTTTTAATCTGGAATTCTCCCATAACTTTATTCTTTTATGTTATGTTAAATTCTGATTAATTTTATGTGTTGCATTATTGCTATCTTTGCCTTATGTTTTTGAAATTTTCCTTATCTCTGTTTTGAGCCGTATGTGTCCGTGTTATATCCATGTTTTCTACTCATTTTTATGATCTGAGACTTTTGTTTGCAGGAAATTAAGTTTGAACCACATGTCATGTGCGAACCTATTGACAAGAAAGTAACATTTCGAACTAGCCAGGTGAGTTAATTAATGCACAACTTGTTTCAGCTTTTGAATATAATTCCTTGGAATCTTGGGAATGGTATTACTAGAGATAATAATGTCCATTAGACCAAAACATTCTGGGGACTGACACTGACTGGCAGTAGTGGTGGGGAGTTGCTGGATTCCTGTGATGGGTTATCAGCTATTGTCAACTTCTGACATAGCAGAGGGACTGTGTGGCCACTTTCAACTATCGGTTATTGCAGACAGTGGCCTATTCTTGTGATGGGGGCAGAAGGTGCCTCCTACTGTCAGTCAATGGTAGTGGCATGGAGTTGCCAAGATGTGCCAATTGCAGATTGCATAAGGTGGTCAGCTCAGAAAATAATATGGTTATGTTAGATTGATGACCAGGTCAAGTGTTTCTAGACAACTTTCATGTAAGAAATATTCTCTTGCTAAGAGTATGTAGAGCAAACCCACCCTTACCTCCTTCCTTGGGAATGAAAATAGTCTGAGAATGTTCAGCAAAAATATTCTGGGCAATCAAGTTAATTGGGAATGTTTCAGTAATAACATTAGAATCCACTATTCTATGTAAGGATTCCCAGTATTATAAAGCCGAATACCTCAATTTACTTTATTGGTTTATATTCTATATTTGCAGCTGGAAGATGGTGATATCATATGCTTTCAGAAGGCTTCCTCTATGGACAGTGGGGAAAATGTCCGGTATCCAGATGTGCCCTCATATTTAGAATATGTGCACAATCGCCAGGTACATTCCTTTTTTGGTTACTTCATACAAATTTGTTTGGCTTTTGGTGATGTAGATATAAAACTTCCCAAAATGCTGTCATGTTTTAGGTAGATTTATCTTGCCCTCTTTTCACTACATACCCGTGCTTGTGCATATCTGTATCTCAAATTAATTAATCTTGCAAATTTCATGCTAATATTGAAACAAGACCTAAAATTGCTTATATATTTTATGTATTCTTAGGTGGTTCACTTTCGATCTTTGGATAGACCTAAAGAAGATGACTTTTTATTGGAGATGTAAGCATCTTGGCAGCTTATTGCTTCAAATTGTTAAAATATGTACTGTTTATTCAATTTTATTGAAGAGCAGATGTAGTTTTATTTGGCAAGTCTTTTATACACTTCCATTTACTAATTTCTAGGTCAAGGCTTTTTACCTATGATGATGTAGTGGAGAGAGTAGCCCAACAACTTGGTTTGGATGATCCGTCCAAAATACGGCTGACACCACACAACTGCTACTCTCAACAACCAAAACCCCAGCCTATTAAATACCGAGGGGTAGAACATTTGTCTGAAATGTTAGTTCATTACAATCAGGTAGTTATTGATAAATTAATAGTAATTTTAGCTTTTGGAAGGACAATAGATCTTATTTCTTTTTTCAATGTCAGACGTCAGATATATTATACTATGAAGTACTTGACATCCCTCTACCAGAATTACAAGGTTTGAAAACTCTGAAAGTTGCATTTCATCATGCCATTAAAGACGAAGTGAGTATGCTGACCAGATTTCTCTTCCACTTTATATAGTTTGTTTTTGCTAATGACAGCTTTCGGTGTTTCTTTATATATTTTGTCAGGTGGTTATTCATACTATCCGACTCCCAAAGCAGAGCACTGTTGGGGATGTCCTGGATGATCTTAAAACAAAGGTGAAGTTCTTAAGCTTTGATTGATTAACTTGCCTAAGTACACAACACTATGGTCACAAGTCACATAAGCACACAAGTATCACGTGTGGCTTCTTCTGTAGTTGAAAAGGAAATCAAGTTGTGTCAACTAACTCTTGGAGATTCCACATTGATTAGTTAGGCAAACTACTGTATATAGAGGGGGCAAATCGTCACTCCATGAGCTAGTTTTTCATGGTTGAGTTTCGAAGACTCGGCCATATTGCTGGGTTAGTGGTCGAGGCACTGGGTTAGTGATTGGGGCATTGGGTTACTAGTTTACCCGATCTATATTAATATACATGTGTGTCTAACATAATTTGATAAATCTACTCCAAATTTAATATCTTTATCCTAAGAAAGTACAAATAACAAAATAACAAAATAACTTAAAGTTCACTGCAATGTAATTCCATATAAGTCACATCATGTTCTGACTTTTTAAAGAATAAGCTCCATCAACTTGAACCTGGTTACTATGTTTTCGAATGATCCGGTTGGGTCACTCTGGTCAACCTGGTCAAATGCATTTCTCATCCAAGCACTAACCAGGGTCGGTATGGTTTTCATGACATTAGTTGGGACTGCAATCTAGGCTATATACCAAGTTTTCCTAGTAAAGCTGCCAACTTTACCCCCATTAATAACTTCTAGATGACAGTATACTATATTTCTATACATCATGCCTACTTATTACTATTGCTCAGGTAGAGTTATCTGATCCTGAAGCGGAGCTTAGGTTGCTTGAAGTCTTCTATCACAAAATATACAAGGTAAAGAATTATGTGCATTGATGACTTGTGAATTTGTTACTATAATTTGTTATTGTTACCAAAATAATCATTGGGAAATCTTGATTAAATTTACCATTCAGTATAATCCTACCCTTGCCTATTTGCTACGGCTTGTGCTTTTGACCATCGCAAAACAGCAGATTTTTATTATAGAAATATCATTTTCGCTTCCTGCCCTCTGCCTGTGCAGGTCTTCCCTCCCAATGAAAAGATTGAAAACATTAATGATCAATACTGGACATTACGAGCGGAGGAGGTAGGAATCTGAAACAAGGGAGCATTAGTATAATGAAGTATTCCTGCTTTTATTGTTGACATGATGACACCACCTGGCTCTTCTACATATGTCATTATATTATATTTTTGTTGTTCAATATCCTCCCAAAATAATTGTAATACTTGCATGGTCATTTTCAAATTTAATAGATTCCAGAGGAAGAGAAAAATCTTGGTCCTCATGATCGTCTAATTCACGTGTACCATTTCAATAAAGACACAGCTCAAAACCAAATGGTAACTAGTTTTAATTGATATATCTTTTATTATTAAATTTGAAAAGTTTAATGTCCTTCATATTTCATACTGATATTATATGACAAAAGTATTATATTTTTGTTTTCCCTTACAGCAAATTCAAAACTTTGGGGAACCTTTTTTTCTGGTTATACATGAAGGAGAAACTCTATCTGAAATTAAGGTGCGAATACAAAAGAAACTTCAAGTTCCTGATGATGAGTTTGGCAAGGTATTTCCTCATTTACCTGTGTTATTTATTTAATTTTTTTTTCTTGTGCAGATGTTTGCGTAATTTTGTTTACTTGACAGTTTCAATGAGAAAAAAAATGAGTATATCTGATTTCAATTCACCTAACTTTTTTAATATTTCTCGTTTGGCCAGTGGAAGTTTGCATTTCTATCACTAGGGCGTCCGGAGTACCTTCAAGATTCTGACATTGTATCCAGTCGTTTTCAGGTGGGATGTTATGAAACTCCATTGTAACTATTTTTCTCAATACAAATTTCCTCCACTGTATTCATGTTTGAATTTGAATTTGTTTACATTGTACTTTTTTTATCTTTTAATAGAGAAGAGATGTTTATGGTGCTTGGGAGCAATATCTTGGCTTGGAGCATACTGACAATGCTCCCAAAAGATCATATGCTGTCAACCAGGTTAGTGAATTTTTGACGAGCAAGGTTCCTCAAGTACAGTTTGGTTTTGAGGGTATAAAACTTGGTTTTATTTACTCCATTCACAATTATATGGCTTTTGTTTTCAGAATCGCCACACGTTTGAGAAGCCAGTAAAGATTTATAATTAAAAAACTGCTATTGAAGAGTTCATGCATGGAATGAATTCAGCATTATTATATATCTATGCGCTTGTAAACTTGGGGAAGATGGCAAAAGGCTACTATGTATAGGACTAATGAAATCAGCAATTGAGATGGTGTCTGCAGACTTTAAGTTAGTTATGTGGTATGTAATTCTTTCTGTCAATGGAGTAATATTGCTCTCAACGTCTTGTATCTGCCAACCACAGCGCCTTGAGCTTTTTACTACTTCCGATTTTGTATGGAGGTTCTTCAAGTTGAGGTCATTGATCATCGTCGCTGAGACTGTATCAGTACATAAGATTTTTGGATTAGTGAGTGTATACAGGGTATAGTTGGTTGACTTTTGTCATTTTTCTTGATTGCTTCCTGATTTTGTCCAGTTAGAAGTGTTAATCTAAGTTAAGTAAGAGCTGCATAATGGTGTAGCACAGACAGCTTTTTTATGTAATGTAAAAGATTTACCAGCCTCCATATATCTCTGGTCAGCATAAAATTCACCATTTCATGTGCTTGTTTCTCTTATTCCCCCGTCTCATCTATCTATCAATTGACATCAAATAACATAATTATAAATCCATTCTCACTTCAACCGTATCTACCTTGGTGTTGGCAAAATGGACTCTAAAGGATAAACACATGAATTTTAGTCTGTCTTTTCTTGCTTAGCTGCTACTAGCAAGAGAATAGTGAGATTGATTGGATAAATTGAGATGCTGCATTTTTCCTCAGGAGTTTTGTTAGAGACCATGTTGCTTTCATTCTCGTTTATTGAGTCAAAAGATAGTATGCAGCGATCTTCAGCTACTGATATTTTAGCTCACGCAACTAGGATTTCGTAAACAATGTAGTTGTTTTACTCTTGCATTGCACTTTGCTTAATATTTTATCTTTGGTTGACTTTTTAAACACAATTACGCGTCCTTAATTACAAGGGAAACTGTACATACAGATGTTAAATGACATCCTTATCCTCTAATTTTAAAATATATTGATCTCTTGTATGTTAGTAAGATAACATTTTTCTCATTTGTGTCGTAAAAAAAGTGACTTCAACACTAATTTAATATGGTAAAATTGACATCTCCACCCTTTAGGTTGAAGATTGAATATATCAACCGTAGTGGTTTAATAGTTCTAGTAGCCATTTAACATCAGGTTACACAATATATTCACTAAACTTTGATAGTTAATTTTTTAAGGTTAAATTAGTTTTATAGTATCATAATATTATTTTTATTTAAAAATATAGTATTATTAAAATTTAATAAAAAATGAAATTAGAAGTTATTAAAATATGAAAGTAAAGAATTTCTATAAAAAAATATTAAAAACTTTGTTTTTTTTTTTAACATTTGAATCTTTTACTTAAATTTTAGGAAATATTTTATTTTTAAATAAAACAAAGGAAGTCTGTGCTATCTTACGGAAAAAACACAAGGGAGATGCCAATAGCTATCGTAAAACTAAAACCTAAAGTGAGTAGAACTGCTAAAAAAGCTTATGGAAAATAAGCATCTATTTTAAACCAGAAAAAAATCTAAATACAATTTAATATAACAAAAAATAAATGTGAGTTTTCCCAAAGGATTTTATTGGTTTTAGTAAATCTTTTTCAAATAAGGATATAATGATGCAACTTCGTCAAATAAAAATAAGAATATATTGATAATATTTCTTGACATCATAACTAATTGTGTTTTTCTTTTCCCTTTAGATGGAGTCCACTAGTTTCATAAGTTCACTTCATACTAAATTAGTTTAAAGAGAAAGTTAGTAAAGTCTAAGTAAAAATTGCTTTCCACCAAAGATTGAATTCAGACCAAGTCACAACACTTCTATATTGAATTTAAGAAATTATGCTGCTGTGGCAACTCGTTGGTTAAAACCACATTCATAGACTTTCATCTTACTAAAACAAGAGAAGCTATTCCACGTTAATGGTTGGCAGCACTGCAGAGGAGCTTAATTTACTAGGAGATGCATCAGGCTTAGTAGGGGAGTTTTAAAACTTTTTTCCAAAGACAGATGCACAGGTGTTGGAACACTCGGTTGGGAGTGAGGCAGCAGAAGCAATAAGATTCACTTTTATTAGAATAATATGGAAATATCCTGAACGCGATCAATCAATCAATCTAAACAAAAATCAATACAATTGTTTCAATAGAGATCAAAAAATTCACAAGTCGGTAAATACTCCACTAATACCAAAATAAAGATACAATGAGTCTCACAAAATTAATCACAAAGCATATCAAAACAACTGTTCCTAATCCTCAAAACGGTCATCAACAATGGCCCAAAAATATCAACAAATTGAAATTAATAAGGAAAGGTTTAAGAATCTCGTCACCAGAAAAATAGACAACGTTCATGAATTTTTGGAAACAAACTACAACTCTGATCTCAAGTCCGACCGTCCAAAAGTGATAAAAATTTCAGAGCAATTGGAGAAGATTTCACAGTTGGATTTTTAAAAAAAACCAAGACTGACGGTAATAGGAATTTGTTGTAGACAACAGTTCTTTACAAAATTCCTTACACTTCTACAGGCCTCTAGTAGAGAATCACATCGTCTAAATTGAAGAAATATGAGTGAAGAACAAGGTTTCACCATTGGATCTTCAAAACAACCAATACAGGTTGCTATAGAAAGTAAGTGCGAATTATCTCTTTCTCTTTTCTTCAAAGTGGTTGCTCATAAACTTCTCCACACACATCAAAGCTCTCATGGCGGCACACATAGTTGCACACCCAAGTACACACACTTAGGGTTAGCCTTAGCCTTTTACCCTAATTATAATGATATATTATAGGGCCTGTCATATGTCATAGACACACCAAAACATAATAGGTTTAAGTCTCAAAGAAAAGAAACAACCCAATTAATAAATCTTTCTTATATATTATTCAATTTTTCATTTCTATTTAATATGAGTCTTAAACTTACACTTGAATATCTAACAAACTTTCTAACTTGTTTTTGATTTTTTCTTTTTGGGTAAAGCTTATGCGAGATCAAAAAGAGAACGTAGTATGTTTTGTTTTTCGTAAACTTGCTTTTTTTATTAGACGGTTTCTGCAACTCCATAGAGTCTTATATTTCAGAAAAAACTCCGTTGAAAAAGAGTTAAGTACCCTTAAGTAAGTGGGAATGGCGTTGGTTAGATTTATAGTCTGGATTTTATAATATGAGAAATCATGTAAAATCCAAAACTTTCTTTTTGAGTAGACAAATCTTGAAGTTAGTTTTGTATTCCGAAATAGGTTAAAATAAAAGACATTATAGATCGTACAATTTGAAAGATATTTCTAATTTTAAAAATGGCTTCTAGATTTTGAGAATGGCTTCTAAATTTTGGTATCTAAAATCTATTTTTAAAACCGAAAATATCTTTTGAATTATATAATTCGAAATATCTTTTATATGAAAATCACTTTCAAGAATAGTGCTCAGACCCACGAAAACCATCTTACCATCCTCCCCTTCCCTCAACTGCGAGAATACGTACCTTTATTGGGAGCAGCATCCAACGATGGAGGGAGTGCAGTGGAGGTGTAGGCTGAAATTACTGAGGTTATTAGGTCATTTACTAGATATATTTAAGAGTATTTCAGTCATTTCATATGGTGGTGAAAAGTTATATTACATTGAAACTACTTTAGTTAATTTATAAAACATTATTTGTAAATCAACATATTTTTTCGAAGTTTAAGAGTTAAGAAGATTCACATTTAGCAAATTAATTCTCATTTTTTTAATTAAAAGATGAGTTATAAGGAAAGTAAGTGATTCTATTCATGAAATGTGGGACTTAAATTAAATTCAAGCTAACAATAGTTACAAAAGAGTGCAATTTAGGATTCCTACTTAACCAAACAAAGACCTTACCATCTTGCATTAACCTTGACCTATTCTAAGTGATATAAAACTTTTACTCTATGATTTTTTGTACTTTAGTGATGGACCAAATTGTTTAAGATTCTTGGTTGATTTTTTCAGTTCACTTCAAAGTCCAATTAAGAACCAAATAAAGCCTATATATGTTTTTACAAAATTCTATAACAAATTACAATAGAAATTACATCTATGCAATATTTACAAAACTTAGAAGAAAGAAAACTCTAGTATTGTACTTTTTAATTATAAAATTTTTCTCTTAGTCAACGATTTTGGAGATGGATAGTTTCCATCATTCCTTCCATCTTGAGAATGATTTATCGTTAGATCCTAATGATGCTCATTGACAACATACTCTCTTTGATGAATTTATTATTTTTTTCCTCTGTCAAATATCAATTTACAATAAATATTGAACAAAAGTGAAATAATTTTATTTATTAAAAGAAAATTAAGACATCTACATATAAAGAAAAAGGTAAAAAAACAATGTACTTTATTTTTGAAAAGGTTTCTAAGAGGAAAACTAAGGGTGTATTGTTTGAAACATTTTTTTCACTTTATATTTGTCATTTGTTTTATGTCATTCAACAATAAAACAAAGTGATTTTTAATAGATCTTTGAGAAGAAATGTTAGAGGCATGATTTAAATTAGAAGAAGAATTCAAAATGTTGCAATCTCCCTTTAAGGATTCTTTTTCAACCATGTTTGTATAGAGTTATATAAGACTGATCTTTTTCTTTAGAATGTTCTAGTACCTACCCATATATTAGTACTATTAAATGTATTTTATGATGATTATTTTATATGAGAAATAGTGTGTTATCAATCATCATAATTCCTATTTATTATAAATAACTCAGCCTTGGTCCGAAAGACTTATAAGTAGAGACTAATCTGATATAGAGTACTCAAGCACACTTAATCTCACCTCCACTCCCTAAATATTTATGGTATATTTCTTGAAAGCTCTTTTGACTTGAGCAGAGAAATCTTTTACAGTTGGATCTCCATTCAGTGCTTCATCAACAAAGTTCTATAACCATTATTAAAAAAATATAACTGGATCAAAAATAAGCTTCCTTAAAGTTAACATTATTCTAGTTAACCAATTTCAATAAAAACATTTGACATCTTCCTTAAAGTCAACATTATTCTAGTTAACCAATTTCAATAAAAACATTTGACATCGTAATACTTTTCCTACCTCCACACAGAATAATCAAAACCCCTAAACTAATTATAATTATGATAAGCCAAAGGACTTTTGGTTCTGCAAATTGTGTGCCTAATTTCCTCACCCTATCATTTTTGTTTATTTGACTCTACTTTATTTGTCCTCATTCTTTGAAATTTGTTTGGTACTACTTATTCAAATTGAAATTTTGTTGACTTTGAGGAGTGTCAATACTCCGACGCACTCTTCTACATATCCTTTGATCAGGTGATAAAATTTATTAAAATGTATAACCCAAGGAGAAAGGTTTAAAAAAAACAAGACTCATAATAGGTTTGGATTAGTCTATGGAAAGACATGACTTGAGTATAGGGATGAGTCAAAATGGTTTTCTTTTTATTTAGAATTTTTCAAAATAAGCATGTTTGCCCACGAATGTGGATCAGGACGGTTAAAAGTGTAGTTGTGATGTAGATAATATTTATATTTTTCGAAACATAACTTCTAATTTTCCATTGAAAAGAAAAGAACAAAAAAATTGGCATGATATTATTAAGTATTGTTGGAATCTTACGTTGTATTATTTAATTTGATAATTATAAACATTGAAATATAATTCTTTTTCATAATTTTCTATTTTTAAAATTAGTACCTCTGAAAACGAATTCAAGCTATCAACCAGATAACTATTGGTCACAGGCCACTTGGTCCTCTGGTGGATGCACATAATAATTCTTTTAGCAAAAGGGTCCACAAATATCTTCAACTAACAAAAGATGTTTCTGATAAATTATTCTTTTGGATTTTTATCCATAATTCTTTTTTAAGGAATCCTTCCTTTGTTTAAATTGAATATGTTTTTGCTTATATTTGTGACTTATGAGTTATTACCTTTTCTGTTGACAATTTTTACATTTAAATGGATGCATTAGCCGTCACACAATAAAATGGAAAGATAGATTACATCCAATATACAACTTGGATATACTTAGATTCCCCACATCAAGCTCCAGTAGTCAATGCTATGCTTAGAAGTTTCGCCTACGGCATAGATGCCGGCGTTCGTGTCGTTCTACCAAACAATCCAAATTAGAAATGTTCAGTTGCAGTGGGTCACATCTTCAAATTAATTTGCAATCATCTGCCTCGTCTTCAATTTAATATGATGTAATTGAATTGCAATTTCTTTAATTTTGATATATTTAATTTAATTGTATTTTTTGATTTTGATATATTGATTTTTTTTTAAAAGTATATTGATTTTTTATAAAGGTGGATGTGTTTAAGTTAACTTTTGTTCAACTATTTTTGTCAGTATGAGTGACAATTACTACATCGGATATATTTTTCTAGTCTTAACTTATCTAGCAGAATCTCCAAAAAGAGCTGTATTGAGATGGTCAATGAAGTAGTTATCTAATACATTATCAATGGTCATGTTGATTCGTTCATATTTAACAATAAGCAAATGATTCTTTATGTACCACGTTGGGGATGGTACTTCATCATAATCTTGAAAAGATTGTTGATTATGTTATCCGCTGTGTGTCAGAATAAAAAAATAAATAAAATTGGGAACGACATTCAAATTAACTCCAACCATCAGTTTCTCTTTTGTTTGTGATGATTGCAAGCGGTGTTTATAACTAAAGGATCATCTTTGAGGATTACTAGAAACATACTTTTGACTTCACTAAAAGATTCCACTAGATGCCAAGGTGATATCATCGTGGAATTATGGTTATCAAATCCATGAAAGAAAAATTGGTATTGTTAACACTTGAAAAAACATTAATCTATCGTCAATGTCATTATATGAGTTTCGTCTGATCTCTCATATCACAAAAAATTATTTTCCCTGGACATAAAATGTGGTACTGTAAAAGTGCAAGTTTTAACAAGAAAAAATTTAGTATTTAACCGTGTTCATTTATGACTTACCTTACTTTTCTAAAAACTTACCTGATATATTAATTAACGGTCTACAATTATTGTTTTTGTGAACAATACTATTTATGGTGAAAAGTGCATTAAGTCATGCATACACTTTTGATGGATCTTTTTGCTGGAGAAAATTCCTTGACACATTGTATGCTAACCCACCACCCAACATGGACGAACTCCACAATCAAGCAATATGATATATCAGTATAAAGGAGAACTCTAATGTATGAAAGAGATATCTCCAGAACATCAACTTGGTGAACTTGTTGTCATCTCGTCTCTCCAACATCCATTACCTTTACAGATGAGGATATTTTGCATTAACAACGCGATTAGGATGACCCAATTGTTGTCACTGTTACCATAGCTACTTGGCGGGTTTGCAAAGTACTAGTTGACCAGAGAAGCTCTACCAATGTGCTCTAATGGTCGACCTTTCAAAAGCTTGACGTTCCAACTCCACTCATCAAGTCTCACTCAGATCCTCTATTGGGATTCATTGGAGAAACAATGCACACCAAAGGTTATGTGGATCTATTGACGATCTTTGAGACTAGAACAAAATATCAAATTTTAACGTATTAGTGGAGACTGATACGTCCTACAACGTGCTATTCAGTCGCCAAACTCTGAATAAGCTTGGGGTCGTCGTTTCAACATCCCACATAACCATGAAGTTTCCTGTTAAAATGTCATGATTATCACAAGCTTTGTTTATCTTTCATAAACAAGAAAGATGTACGCTTTTTCCCTTAGTTTGGATTTTATCCATGAGGAGAGTTTTGCCAAGTAAGGTTTTATTAAGATACGTTTTTGAATAGAAGTTGTTCAGAGAAAAAATTGGTATTATTCCAAGTTCCAATCAAATGAGCTCGATTGAGTAAAAAATACTCAATCCATTTCAAAAGCTCAAAAGGATGAGTCAAAAATATTTAATCCATTTTCAAATGAGCTCGGATGAGTAACAAATACTCAATGCATTATCAAATGTACTCAGATGAGTAACAAATACTCAATCTATCATCTCAATCAAAAAAGCTAGGATGAATAAAAAATGCTCAATTCATTACTAAATGGGCTCGGATGAGTAACAAATACTCAATTCATTATCAAATGAGCTCGGATGAGTAACAAATACTTAATCCATTATTCCAATCAAATGAGCTCGGATGACTCAAAAATACTCAATCCATTTTTTACAAGTCAAAAGAGCTTGGACGGATAAGAAAAAAAAAATACTAAACTCATTATTTTAGTGAGTCAAAAGAACTCGGATGGATGAGTAAAAAATACTCAATCCATATTAGCGAGTCAAAGTAACTCGATATTTGATCTTAATGATTTCAACTGAATGACACATTTTGGTCTAGGCCGAATGCCACAATTCGGTTATATTTAATAATTTTATCCATATTTCAATTACTTGGTAACACCAGATACCATATTCAGTTACATTACAAAGACTACTCGATAGAAACTAGGTTCAACATACTCTATTCACATAAAGATTATAGTTAAGGTCAAAATATCATTTCATTGATAATCAGTTACATATACATGATTTAATCATCAACTAAGTTACCATTGACGTCATCTTTGTCTAAGCTAAAGCCTTTTACATCTATAGAAGATGTAGAGTGCACTACTTGACGCATTACCTTTTAGAAACCTTTCGGTGACAAATGAGTCAGTACTACTAGATGAAGTTTCATCTCTAGAGGGTTATCTCCACTGGAAGAATTAGAAAAACATAAATACTAAGTTCAATCTTATGAGTTTGGAAAAGGTCACAAAGTATGAGTAAGTCATGAAAAATGACTTAAGTTTATGCTTGGACTAAAATGGTTGTAATAAATGACCATCACATCATATTATAGTACAAATTAGTCCAACCCAATTGGATCAAAGTAATTTGACTTAATTAGATCAAAGTAAATTCAATTAGATATTGTTTTAAAAAGAACAAAATTAAATTCAAATCAACGTTCTTTGATCAAATCAACTGTCAAGTTAAAAATTATTGGATTACTAATTAATGATTTCATACTAGTTAAAATTACTCCATTCAAATGAAAATTACTACATTAGATCCAAAATCATTTGAAAATAAATAGTCACTACATCATATCATAATATAGTTGTCTAAAAATAAACAATCATTTCAAAGTAACTCAACTCAACTTATCATCAGAGCAAAATCATCTAAAGACTAATTGCAGGACATTAAAACTTGTTCATCCATCAACTCATTCTAGTGCACCTCATTTATGGATTCTGAGTTGGGAGGCTTTTATATCTATGCACATATTAGTACTAGATTCTGGAGTCTAATATAATTGAATCTCATTAAATATACTTTATGATGATTGATTGTATCTTTATGATGATTAATTTGTATAATAAATATTTAGTTAGCAATCACTATAATTCCTATTTATTAGGAATAGTAGTCCCAAAAAGACCTATAAATAGAGACTAATCTCACATATACTACTCAGTCTCACCTATATTCTCTAAATACTTATTATATTTTTTTTTAAGCTTCCTCAAAGTCAACACTATTCTACCTTAAAAGATTTTAATGCTTTAATGCAATTTAATAAAAATATTTCTTCTTTATCTTTTCTCTATTTTCTTTCTCATCTATTTCTCTCTTTCATTCTCATCTTTTTATAGCTTTCCTTTCTCTTATTTTTTTTTTCTATTTTCGTTCTCCTCTCTTTCTAGAAGATTTTATTTTTTTCTCTTCTTATTAAATTATTTTTCTCGTTCCATAATATTTTTTCCTTTTCTACAAGTTTTATAATTGTTTTTCTAAACCTTTTATTTTTTCTGCTAAGAAGGTGGGAAAAAGTTTTAAACCCAATATATAAAGAAAAATAAATTCTTCAAATTTTACATGATCCTGTATGATATGAATTTCAATAATTAAAATGTATTTGATAAAAAAATACAAATTTATCTTTAACTAATAACCAAACAAACTAATTGGCCAATTCATATGATCGAATAAGAATACATAGTCAAAGTATGATACAATACAATTTATGGAAATTTATAAACATGACTAGTTTTATCAAATAAAGTTCAAACTATAATATGAAAGTTCTTAATATTAAAATGCATCCTACAGTTGGGGATTTTATATATGAACCACGTAATAAGCATATGATCAGAGGATGCCTAAATTTTATGATTATAAATCAATATCTTTAGAACATATTAACTTTAAATAAAATTAATAATGAATACTTTTTGGATAAAAAGGGTAAGAAAGCAACAATATTTCATACATTTCAAAAACCTAAAAATAATATAAAAACAAATTAACTATCAGACCGTATGTTTATCAAATAGTTTAGGATAAAAAGATAAAAACCAACCCATTTTTAAACAAATTAGTGAACCATTATATTGAATTATATTGAACTATGGGGTTAAAACATTACAACTAATTTAAGCAACCATCGTTACTATACTAAACGAAGTTCTTTAACTATAAAGTCATATATTTTCCAATCACTTTAGAATTAGACTACAAGAAAGCATAAAACTTTTTAAGTGTCTTAAGAAATGGAATTTAAGATTAAATAACAAGTGACCCGAATAAGTATAACAATCTTGTTAGGATAAGTTTTGATATCATCTTAAGAAGTGAACTTTAAGTCTAACTTAACTTTACAAAACCTGTTTGTATGGTGAGATTTACACCCACTTATATACCATTAAAATGTTTTATCTTTAGTTGATGTGGGATCTCTAACACACCTTCCTAGAGGTGGCCCAAGGCCCAAGCAGGTAAAGCAACCGCTTTAGGCCTCAAGGTCTCAAAAAAATTTAATACGTTTTCAATCTAAGGTCTCAAAAAATTTAATACTAACATATTATTATAAAATAAAAAATATTTAATTTTAAAATTTTAATTAAAAGTTTAAATATTTTAACTAACTTTAAGTTTACATTGATGCTATAAATATTATTTAATAACTTTAAATTTATATTGGTACTATAAATAGTATACTATTTAATGAATAATATTTTTGAAATAAAATTGAACAGTTAAAGAATCTTAGTATTAAAACTTATTAATTTATCTCTTTCCTATATTCCAACAGATAGATTGATATCATCTCTTTATATATCTTTTTATAATTTACATTGTGCCACTCTTCCATTTCTTTTCTTCTTTCTTCACTTCACTTCCTTCCTATGTGTCTGTGTTCCTTTTATATGTCCTATCATATTGTCAGACTCTTCCACTTCTCTCCTCTTCTCTTCCTCTCTCTCTTTGTTCCTTCCATAATATATATTATCTGTCTCTTTGTTCCTTCCATAATATATATTATCTGAACTTGTGCATTTATGCGTGTGTCTTTAGTAGGAGACTTGATGCCTCTTTACTTGGAGACTTATGCCTGTCTTTACTTGTAGACTAAAGTTACTTGGAGACGTCTTTACTAGGAGACTTGATGCCTCTTTACTTGGAGACTTATGCCTGTCTTTACTTGTAGACTAAAGTTACTTGGAGACTTATGCCTGTCTTTACTTGTAGACTAGAGTTTGTGTTCACTTTTGATCTTTTTGAGTGCATCAATATTAGGTAAAAATAATGAGATTGATCAATTGATCCTAATTTTTTTTATTATTGTTTAATTAATCTTAAAATAATTTGTACAGATTCAAGGAAGAGAATTTAGAAGTTATAAATTATATTTAAAGGCATACTAAAGGACATGAAAGATAATATCGTAATAGGAGACATGAGGATCAAGTTTGTAAAATAAGGTTTAGACCGAGTTCAAGAGGGGGGGTGAATTGAACTTTCAAAAACTTTTCGCAAATCTGATTTGTTCTTGAAGTAGAGAATGAAAATTCTTTATTCAATCGATTGACTA
>Ga0123340_1001763_pt1 | contig 18571 bp, 10 predicted proteins | sample SirMexnodulemix_FD_89961 | JGI IMG/M metagenome (GOLD analysis project Ga0123340, IMG submission 89961) | Root nodule microbial communities of legume samples collected from Mexico - Siratro Mexico nodule mix | ecosystem: Host-associated > Plants > Roots > Nodule | place: Mexico: Nepantla... | reverse complement strand
CTTAGCGAAAAATAGAGAATAAGAGATCTTTAGAGCAAACATGAACTTACTCTGTTTGAGATTCTGATCGGTTAGAAATGATCCTTAACTCCTTAGCTACTGCAGGGTATATTTAGATTTTAAGACAGATGATGTATGGATGGAGAAAAACTAGAGAGAAGGGAGAGAGATTTTTGAGAAAGCGAGAGAGAGGCACGGGGAGGTGCAGGGCGTCACAATTATTATTATTATTATTATTATTATTATTATTATTATTATGAATATTATCGAATGATTAAATCAGTTAGTAATTTGATGGATAATTTATCAATAGATTAAATCTACCGATAAATTGATCGTTAAATTTTTCGTTGCTAAATTGTTATGATTCTGGTTTTTATTGTGTTGTTGGAATACTTACAATCCAACGGAGAACAAATAATATGTTCTTAATGAAATTTCTTTTGCAGCGTAATGAAATGGTTGTTAAACATGAGAAAAAGATGGATGGAAAAGTTTTACACTTTGTTAATGTTATTGTCGAGTTTCACAAAAAATAAAGTTTGATTTCTAAAGCATGGACGAATTTGATTTAGAGGAGGAGATTTCTAACTCGTCCTTTGATCAATATGATATGGTCTGATAATCTAGAGGTTTGGTAGGTTTGTTACACATTCACATAAGTCTAACAAATATCAATTAACATATATGAAATGTAGGATGTAATAACTAATGTTATTCAAACGAAATATTACAATATAAATTCGAATGAAAAATCAACCAACTTTAGTTATCATTCAATCTCATTGTGTTTCATTTAAAATTTAAGTATTAGTCCTGAACTTCAATATTAATATATTTTCCAATCCAAATTATATTATTTCAACTTACTGGGGCTACAAAAAACTTAAGTATCCATTTAAAACTCAACCCTTAAGTTCCAAAAACATTAAAAATTACTTAATTTTCAATTTAAAAATACCACATAAAATAGTTTTAAAGTTAAAACACCAAAATATATTCACTTTTTAAGCTTTTAATACTCAGAACAAACTAAAACACGAAATTATAGCAATTAGTTAAGAGAATTCGAATTCTCAATTTTCATCTACAATCAAAATTATGAAATATTCCTGTATAAAGTAAATTATTGGAAGATAAAAAAAATTATAAACACTACAAGAAAAAGTTAAAATACCAACGGACCATTATTAGTGAAATTTTATTTATTAATAAAATATTATTACTAACGAATTTTATTGACGGATATTATCTGTCATTAATTAATGATAGATTTACCAATAGATTTATCGACAGATTTAACTTTGTCTGTAATTAATATTTGTTGGATGAATTCTTCCTCCAACCCCATACCCTCTTCCTGTACCTCCATACAAAATTTTAATTCCAAAACTGCATTCGTGAAAATGTGAAAATGTTCTTGCTCTATTAAAAAACATCATTCGTCTTCTCCACCCATCCACGTCAAATCAGTGAAACAGTGAATTAGCCGCTGCGTTTTCTCTTAAATACAGCTTCTATAGTGTCGTTTTTGAAGGTTTTGATGGTGATTGAACGGTAGGAAAAATGTTTCCAACCATTGTGCAGTGTTTATTAGCGGCAAGAAACGACGGGGAAGTAAGATTTTTTATTTTGATAGATTTTTATAGATTCTGTTAGGGCACCCGGACGAAGCCATCCGGTTGTCATTTTTTTGAAATTTGAGAACTGGACAGCCAGACATCCGGTTCATAAAATGTTAACCGGATGCACTTTTGCAGGGTGTCATCCAGTGTGTAAGTTGCAAACCGAACGTCTCTCCCGTCCTGTTGTCAAAGGAAATAAATTTGCAAACCGGACGGGTAGTGGGTGACCTCATCCGGTTTGCAAATTTGTGAATCGGATGAGGGTGCCATCCGGTTCACAAATTTGCAAATCGGATGAGGTCCACCCACTACCCATCTAGTTTACAAATTTATTAACTTTTTGTGAATCGGACGGGGTGGCGTTCGGTTCACATTTTGGTTTTTTGTTTTATTTTTGTTTTTTCTATGAGTTGTTGGAATGTTATGTTACAGATATGAATAGTCTTTTTATATATTTAGAGAAAGTAAACAAGGTGTCTGATACAAATGATGAACATGAAAGTGGTTCGTTGGTTCGAGAAGAAGATTGTATTCTTGATTTTATAATTGATAAGGTTTGATGATTTGTTTTTATTTATGTTTATGAAATGTAAATTAATTACTTACGAATGTGATATATTTTGCAGGTGTTTGGTATCCGAGATGAATTACTTGAATGAGTTCGCAAGGTTTGCATTTAGATGTGCAAAACAACATAATAAGAGACTCTTCCGGAAATGCAGCAGAGGAGAATCTTCTTTGGCTCTTCATTTGCCTTAATTAAATTAATTTAGTTTTTATTTTAATTGAATTTGAAATGAACCCAATCACGAAGATTGATGAAAACAACATAACAAGAGACTCTTTGTGAAATATAGCAGAGGAGACTCTTCTTTGGCTCTTCATTTGCCTTAATTAAATTAATTTAGTTTTATTTTAATTGAATTTGAAATGAAACCCAATTAGGAAGAGTGAACATGCAAAACAAGAGACTATTCCTGAGACTATTCCTGAAAGTGAACGTGCAAAACAAGAGACGCTTCTTGAAATGCATCAGAGGAGACTCTTCTTTGGCTCTTCATTTGCCTTAATTAAATTAATTTAGTTTTATTTTAATTGAATTTGAAATAAAACCCTTAATTAAATTAATTTAGTTTTATTTTAATTGAATTTGAAATAAAACCCAATGAGGAAGAGTGAATGTCAACCGAATGACATGTTCATCCGATTTACATTTTTTTCCAAATGTGAATCGGATGGGGGTGTCATCCGATTATCATTTCCAAAACAAAATGAGAACCGAATGAAGCTTATTCGGTTGTCATACTGCCAGATCGAAAAAACTCTACGTTAGCCATCGACAACCTCCCAAACACCAAATCAGCTACTCTAATCAACAATACCACTTACTAGTTGCTAATAAACATAAAAAATTGATTACCTACGACTTGTTTGAAGGTTTAATTGAAGATTTGGGAAAAATGAACGAAATGGACGAGCTGTGAACTGGATGGGCTTCTTCTTCCTCGCACCAACTATGCAGTTGCAGATCCGTGCGTGCTAGAGGCTCAAAAGGATGTTATGAAGTAAACCAGATAAAGACACAAGTGACACCGAAAGCTTCTGACGGTGAGAATAATGAATCGGATAAGGATTACAGTGAAAGTGAGAACTGGATATAGGGGTGAAGGGGGTGGAGGATATTTTTGTCTTTGTATTTTTTAGTTAAGGGCATAGTTTATCTTTTAACCGTAAGTATGGAGGTGTAGGAAGAAGATATGTGGGTGAAGAAAGAATTAATCTATTTGTTGATTTCTATAATATAATTAATATTTTTTAATTTATTGACAAATTTATCAACGAATTCAAAAAATTCATTGATAAATTTAGTATAACCGATTTCCTGACTGATCTTAAATATTTTGAAAGAATTTGTCTCGTCGATAATTTTGATTTTTTTATAATATAAGAAAATAATTTTATTTTTGATATTTAATCCAATTATCGTATCTTTATCTTTTATCATCTAAAGATAGGAGTTAAAGTTAGAATTGAAGACTAAAAATGATTATTTTATGAAAAGTAAAAAAAGAAAAGAGAGAAAATAAAAGTAAATGAAACGAGACTTTTAACTTATAGATCTTATCATAGTTGTAAATTATGAAAAAAAAAATACCCTAAGTAACTATTGTATTGATTTGGAAGAGAAAACCATTTTATCCAATTATTTCGATTTTCTTAAATGACAACTCATTCAATTGGTTTAATTTAAAAAAAAATCGATCTGATATCATTTAAACTGGTTTTATTGAAATTGATTTTTATTTTTACTTATTCTTACTTTTTAAACATTAAATATAATAAAAATAGTTTAGACTTCATTTACACGTCATTTGTAATTAGTAGTAGTATACATTTTTAAAAATACACTGTATCAATGTTTTTATACAACCAGATAATTATATGCATGCATTAAGTAAATTGTTTTAATTATTATAGAAAGCCATAAGTTACTTGTTAACCCTGCAAAGATAATGTAATATATAAAAATATAAACACAAGTAATATTAAAAATTACTTAAGAATTTTGATTTTGGTTTCTTAATTTTTTTCACTCTTTAAGAGGGTAATGGCAAATGAAGTGTTATTGTTTTTTTTTCACTGTTATTGATTCATAAAATTGGGTGGAGCAGGGTTTTGGTGTTCTCCTAAGCCTCGCTTCTCTTCTTGTTCCTATTGCTATCCGTTTTCTTCTTCTTCTTCTTTTCTCTCTCTCTCTCTCTCTCTCTCTCTCTCTCTCTCTCTCTCTCTCTCGCAGAACGCTTTTTGCCCCTGTCCTTTTCTTACACCTTTCAGTGGTAACGCGCGTATCAACTTCTCCTTTCGATTCAATTGTATGTATATGCAATTATGTTGTGTGTTATTAACTTAATCCCTCTGTTCTGGAATACTATTTCATGATGCTTTTTTTTTCTTTCTTGGACGGTTCTTACAACGTTCTAGTCTGTGCCCAATTGCGCCGCTATTAAAGTTCAATTTTTTTTTCTGTCTCTCCTCACAGTCCCTGCACCTATTTTTATGATTGTTCTTTTTGTTATAATGAACTCCAGTTATAGTTGCATGAAGGTTTTAAATTGAGCTTGAAATTGCGAAAAAACTGAAGGTATATGGTTAAATGTGGTCGGAGTTGCGATTGGTGAGAGTTTTGAAACCGTGAGATTAGGGGGTGTAATCGAAACAAAACCTCTGGTTGCAACTTAGTATGAGACTAGGATGGTCTGCCCTAGTTGGTGTACGGGAGTAATAGGTGTATATTTTCTTATCTTTTTGTGGTTAAATACTAGATGTGCTGAAGTTGCAATGTGATGATAAGTTGATTAAAGGTGTTTATACTGAACAACTCGAACTAAGTTTTTTAGTTTGTGACAGTTAAGTTGGATCTACTAATCCGTCTAGAAAAAGGGGGGAAATGGGGATATATAGAATCAGAAAATTATAAATTTAGAGACTATCTTTAGGAATCTAAGGATTAGTGGATTAATTATATTATGACAGGAATTGGTTTGTATCTGTAATATGCTTATAATTGTCCGAATTGTCTTTTATATCTGATACTGCAATCTTTGTCCATAGATTTTGATTTTCTTATCTATTTTGATTTTCTTTGGACATTGAAATATCAAGTTGTGATCTCAATTTCTCACAAAGCATAAACAGGTAGATCATATTGCCAGAGGATTTCAGTAACAATGACTGCATCTGGGTTGAGTGGCTGTCCCTCAAGATGTCCCCAGCTACCTTTTAGTCACCTGGGATCACGCCATGTCTGGGTTATGGCTTGCTCTGTGGCTGGGAAATCCCAACAAGGAATGGAGTTTCTCCAGGTTAAAAGGTATGCCTACTATTAATCATTGAGTTTGGAACTTCATGGAAAGTTCATAGCAAGTTAAATGGATAAACAGTTCGTCATTTTCCTCACCTTTTCACTTTACAGAACAAGTTTTTTTTCTCCAATATTAAAATGCAATAGACCACAAGTTCAGTTGATCAAAAGTGCCATGGATGCTTCATATGGTGATATGGCTAATGATTCTGCTGGTAACATTTCTTTCTTGAAGAAGCTCAATTCTTATGTTTTATGATATAGAAAATTTCACTGCTAGGGCATTGATAATGTAAACTGATTCGTTAGGTGCTAGGTAAATGGTACTTTTGCTGAAGCAATACATTAGTAAAATAAAACTAAAATTAAAAATGATTATGTGATCATCGTGGATTTGGTCCTCTCCTGAGAATGGGAATTTAAGCACATTGTTCATAGCTCTGGGGTGTTTTTGAGAACTAGAACTGGAATGTGATATGAATGGAGTGGTACCCTACCAGCCGGGGAGGCTAGGCGGACTAACTGTAGGAGATTGAAGGTGGACTAACTGAATGCTGGGCTGGGAATTTAAGCACATTGTTCATAGCTCGTAGGGTGTTTTTGAGAACTAGAATTGGAATGTGATATAAATAGAGTGGTACCCTACCAGCTGGGGAGGCTAGGTCGACTAACCTTAGGAGATTGAAGGTGGACTAACGGAATTCTAGGCTGGGAATTTAAGCACATTGTTCATAGCTCTTGGGGTGTTTTTGAGAACTAGAATTGGAATGTGATATTAATGAGTGGTACCCTACCAGTTGGGCAGGCTAGGTGGACTAACTGTAGGAGATTGAAGGTGGAAACTGTTTTTCATTCTTTTGATTTTGAGGGTATAAAATCTTTTTGTTTTTTTAGTTTATTAATTGGTTTATCGGTAATAGATTATGCTTTACTGTTTGCCCAGAATGGCTATTTCCCCTCTTTCCCAAGCCCCCACCTTTCTTGTTGAAAACTGAAAGATATTAGTTGCTAGTTTTGATGGATTTCATTGTAATGAATTCTTTCATTAATTATTTTCCACCTAATGCATATGAAACTTGAATCTCTTACAAAAAAAGTAATCAGGGTTTTAAATAGCGTGCTATAGTGCTATAGTAGTGCAGTTGGGAGCAGCCCCTGCAGAGGGGCAATATCAAAGTGTTTTATTGTAGTGGGTGTAGCAAGTGAAATAGCGGCACACTGTAGTCTGAACAGAGAAATTAGAACTTTTTGGGGAGGGTATTTTTAGGATTTCAATTTCCAAAATGAAATCTTCAGCTGTATTAGTACGTGGTAGATGCTATATTATTGGTTATCATTTTACTGATCTGTTGCTGCAAATGCAGCTGTTTTTCCAAGAATTAATGTGAAGGACCCATATAAACGACTTGGAATAAGCAGGGAAGCTTCTGAAGATGAGATTCAAGGAGCAAGGAACTTCCTGATTCAAAAATATGCGGGACACAAGCCAAGTGTGGATGCTATTGAATCAGCGCATGATAAAATAATCATGCAGAAGTTCTATGAACGGAAAAACCCAAAAATTGACATTAAGAAGAAAATGAGGGAAGTTAATCAATCCAAATTTGTTCAAGCTGTCAGAGGCAGATTTCAAACTCCATCCACAAAATTCATTATAAAAACATCAGTAGCGTTCTTGGTACTCGGAGTTTTAACTGTCCTCTTTCCAACTGAGGAAGGACCAACTCTTCAGGTAGCAATATCTCTGATCGCCACAATGTACTTTATACATGAGCGGCTGAAGAGCAAGATTCGATCTTTACTATATGGGTATGCTCACAAATGTGTTTTTTATTCTTTCAAATATGTTATTCTCTGTAACCTCATGATGTGTTATTTTTCGTTTAGAAGCATCACATTTCCATGGTGTGACATTCTGATGTTGATTTCATTGTGCCTATCTCTAGAATTTCAAGCATTTGTGCTTTTCTCTTCAGGTTTCTTCTTATATAACGTGATGTTTGATGTAGGTTTGGAGCCTTTGCTATTTCGTGGCTCTTGGGAACCTTCTTGATGGTGTCAGTAATTCCTCCTATTACCATACTTAAGGGACCAAGGGCATTTGAAGTGATCTCGTCATTGATTACGTATGTTTTATTATGGGTTTCATCGACATATCTTAGGTGAAGAGTGTAGGCAGAAGACCTGTTTTTTGCAGTGGAAGTTCACAAAACATTATGGCTTACCTTATTCAGTGTTCAAATTATAGCTCAAAGGAAAAAAAAAATGAAATTCCTTATTTTGTTGATGAGCTGTTGTTTCTTCTAGATTAAATATTTCAATGAGCTAAGGAACTGGAGTTTTAAGAAGCGGAAATGAATTTGTTTTGTTCAGTATGGATATGAAAGTTTTAGCTTTCAGATTGACATATATCTCCCGAAGAGATCTTTTGTCCCCTTGAACGAGTCTATCTAACGTGATTCGAATTACTTCTGATCTAATGTAATTTCTAGGGATCAAGGGTCTAAAAAATGTTTTCATACATTAATGTTGTTATTCAGAAATGTGTGACCAAAGCTTTTCTGATAGCCTACAATGATTGTCTTCGGGGTAAGTACTAAGATAATACATAACTAGTTGTCTTTCTGTGTAAATAAAAACAAAATTCTTACAAGCAGTCATGCTCTGCAAGCAAGTTCATTTCCTAAAATACAACTAATAATATTTCAGTCTTAGCAGTAAAAGTAATATTAATCTTAGGCCATGTTTGGTGGTTATAGTATTAAGTTTCTAAAATTTTAACTTCTGATCATGTTTTGAAATTTTATCACTTTTAAGTGTTACTTTTTTCGAGTGTTATCACTTTAAGTTCTACTTTTTGCGTGTATCTAATTATCGCAATTTTAATTTTCATCATTTTATCTCGTGACATATTTTTAACGGACTGATATAGTAAGTAGAATTTTAAAAAGATATAATGATAGAATATGGAATTAAGTTTAATTTTTTAAAATTAAAACTAGCTTTTGTTTTGTTTTCCTTTTAAAATCTTCTCGTTATCTTATAATTTTCCGTTAAAAAGTTCATTGGAAGATGCAAGACACATCACGTGAGGCAATGATAAAGATATGAGAGTTATGAGAATCGAATTAGTTAACAAGTCATCAACTTAGTTATGAATCGCATCACTGGTATACTATCTTCCTTTTTTGTTTGATTTTATGTACAAGTTGATAACTATTACGAGAATTTTCTAAATAAATTGGATTTTTATAATTAAAAATGCTAAAAAGGTTATTTATTGTATGGAGTTTTGTATCAGAGCTTATCTTACATTATATAAACATTTTCCTTCAGAACCTTTATGGTCACAGCCCAATGCTAAATGACAAAAGCTTGGCAAAAACTCCCTGTACCTCATCAATTTTGATTCCCATCCATCACTGATGCAAAAATACAAAAATACCTTTACTATTAATTTCCAGAAAATTTCCAAAAAATATTTTTAAATATAAATTTATATTCTAAAATATACATTTTGAAAAACTTTTTTCAAAATGTAAAATTTACGTTTTAAAAAGTACTTTTCAAAATTATATTCTGAAGAACATTTTCCAAAATATAAAATTTATATTTCAACATTTTCCAAAAAGGTTTTCCAACATATATTTCTAGAAAGTATTTTCCAAAATTTATTTTTATTTAAAAGTTATTCTTGAAATTTTTTGAAAATAATGGAGCGCAGCTCAAATTAAACGATTTTTTTACAACCCAAACCCAAATTTCAAGTCTTGAATTCAACCTTTGTAATTGAGCTAGAAAATTCTATAATATTATAGTGTAAATTAAACTTTAAATTTAACTTCACCTTTTCAAGGCTAAACTAATTTGTAAAGTAACATTTACAACAACTTATCTTTATTGGAGGTGAAATATCTAATACAACTCTTACAATGAGATAAAAACATAAACACGGCGAATACATACGTTCTGTTTTATATTTGGTCATTTTATATAAAGTTACTTAACACGGTGCCATAATTATCTTTTCAAAGGAAAGAAATTCCAAAAGTAATTCAAACGGTGCATGTAAATAATCATATAAAACTTCTGCCTGTGTTCACGCACTCAGATAGCCATAAATCCATATGTTCTGAAATCTTTTGCCTTACTTTGTGAACTGCATCAGGAGAGGTACAGTTTTTCTCGCTACCTGAAAAACAAAATAAAATATTATAATGTTGGCTGATATTATAACATGACTAATTTGACGGCTGTGAATATCATTTTATAAAAACTCATGGTCATTTATTAAAAAACATAAAAGAGGTATATCAGCTTAAAAGCAAGATGTGACATTTGATTAAAAACACAATAGAGGTGAATGTGTATTTTACAAGTTGTGAGTATTATTTAACATGACTTAGGAGAGAAAAGTGTATTTGTTCTTATATGAAAAATGATTAAACTATGTGCAATCAAGTCCAACTTCTCTTTTAAGAAGCAAAATATTTCTATAAGAAAAGAGAAACATTGTGAGCAATATGTTGGAGCGGAAATGAGACACATACCTTCAATTGCGAACGGAGATTGAGGACATCCTCGATAATCAGAACAGTGGCCACAGTTAGAACATGAAACAACGTAGGAAGGCACTGAAAGGTTTAACAGCAATTAGGCAGCATTCAATGAACTAAAAAAATAACAGTATTGCTTGCATTGCATCATCAACGCAAGCACAATGAATATTTTTTACGATGTTGCTACATGATTCAGAATACTTCTTTTCCCCCCTTTATTAAGCAAATAAATAATACCAGATAATGTTTGAGCTATAGTCTAAGATCATGTTGCTAACATTCAATCAATTGAACAGGGGAGAATATACATTAGTTAATGTAACTTTTATTGGAAATGAGCCACACTCATTTGTCCTAGATAACCATCAAATGAACAATCCAAGTAAGATTCTAGAGAAATATGGGTCAAGTATACCCCCACACAAATAACAAGGATAACAAAAGTTACTGTCTAAATTGATGAAAAAGTAACTGGCAACTCACTATCAGGAGATGAAGTTTGTTTGGACGCATGGCGCCAAGGATCTTGTGAGCCGTTTGTAAATATTATTTTGGAACCTGTTCATGTACACCAGAATAGAATACATAAAATCAGGTCATATTCAAGAAATAGTATACACAGTAAAACCATAAGATGCCATAAAAAGATTGTACTGAAGAATTTGTTTTATATACTAACTTATAAATCTGAAATATGCAAACAGAGAATAGAATTTTTTTCAAAATGACTTCTTAAGCTCGTGTCAGGATAACAATCGTCAAGGCCCACTGGAAATCTATGAACAAATAAAGGATAAATAACAACCGTATATAATGGAAACGTCAATGCATGTAAATATATTATTTACGAATTTTTACATGTATTGTTAAATGTACACATATTGCTAAAATGACAGGGGTGTTCAGGTGGAAGAGAATAACATAAAATTCAGGCAAAGGCAAGTTTCTACTATACCAGCAATTTTTGTGCCACCGTAGTATAAATAGTTGCATCAACTTCAGGAAAGGTGCCCTTTCCAAAGACATTTTCGCAAAGGTCCAAGTGGTATCTGCAAATGTATGAGAAACCATTTTGTACATATTAATAACATTGTAAAGAAAAAAATTCAATAACTACAAACATGAAAAGTATGTAAAGCGAATAGTGAGGATAAGGAACTTGCTTTGTATCAACTTTTGAGGAGCGAATACTATCATTTGAGGGAGCCACCTGAAAGTATGCAACTTCAGTGCAAACTTGAAACCACCATAATCGAGCAGAACTGTCTTCATTAATATCAGTTCTTTTCAAGTACTTCTGATCATAAGTCTGTACAGTAACACCAAAGGTTCCAGCGTAGTACTCTTTAACATATTTGGCATAAGCATCCTGCATGTTAAAATAATTGTTTCCATCAGATGTATTAATCCACAAAGAAGAAACCTTACAGTTGTGGTAAGACTTGCCCTCTAACAAATGATTGTAAAATTGAAGATAGACAATCATTGACTGATTAAATGCACTATCTCCTGCGTATTACTTAAGAAAGATAAAGTGACAGAATAAAAAACAAAACAGAAAATTATTTCAATGTGCTAAGAAAAGAGGTGGATGGAGTGTCAGAGGAGAGAAGAACTCCATCGACCAGTTTCATACTATTTGGGAAAAGGGAACAAGTTGAAAAGCATACCACCAAGTCCTCTCCGGCCTTCTTTGCTTTAACAAGAGGCCCGCATACTTTATCTGGATTTCCATATTGAAACTGTAAAAATCAAAGATCCAGAAAAAAGAGAAGACTGTTAATGAAATTTGAATACAAGAAATTGCAATTAATAACAAAACCACTTTAATCGTAACACTTACTGCTGTAACAGCAGCATCAGCCAAATAATAAAAAAAGTCTCCATCTATTTCAAGCTGCAAAACAGAGGGAAATAGTCAGTTTACAACCTGACAAGCAAACCAGAAAGCCTAGTGAGCAAGATAATTCATGTCCTGTGGCAAAATATAATACGCTTTTGCAAGGAAAGTGTAACAAGGGAACCAAACATACATCTTCTGCACCAAAAGTGGCCTTCACTTCGCTTCTACTGCTTGCATGTTTTTGTTCAACAAGTTGGGTAATCTCTTGCAGCACTGCTTTACATTCAGGACCTGCTGACTCACCAATCTGCACGTGAAAAATAAAACCAAAAGACTTTAAAATTTGGTGGAAATTAAATAAGAGAAAACTTTATGCTCCTTCTCATTTTATCAGTCGTTTAAAGAAAAACAATAGATCAATAAATGAAGAGAAAATTTTTGCTAAAATATTCTTACTCTCATTTCTATTTCATTCCTTGTAATTGTTGAACATTTAAACAAATAATGGTTACATCTTTCTATAAGCAATATTCTGTCTCCCTTAATTGGTTTATGGCTAATAATGAAAGAATTTAGATTGGTGTGAGTATTTATTAAGGATAACATTGGAATAAAGTTCCATTGAAAATGACAATCAATTTAAAAAATTATCAAAAAGCTTAAACAACACAGTGAAATGGAGGGAGTCAATGCTGCTAAAGATACAAAATATCTTCTTTACCTGCTGATCAAATTCTGTGAAGTTATAAACAGCAAGAACAACTGCTGAGCTTGCTAGACTTCCACATGTTAAATGGGGAAATTTAAGACGGAACCATGCACTAAGTGCTCCAGCATATGAGCCACCAAAAATGAACCAGGGGTTTTCAATGTTTGTTCTATTAAGCTTGGCATTTAAGGACTCCTGCATGAAATGACAGCAAGAAATCAAACAAAATGGACAGGAAACCCACAATCTAATAAACTGTAAAAACCATATATCTAGGAATGGATTATTTAAAAAATTGACTCATGCCATAGAAAAACCTGAACTACAGTGAAAACAAATTAAACAGAAGAGGGAAATATGATTAATTGATATCTAAAAAGTATCCCAAAACTATTAACAAACCAGAAATTGAAGCTTGAATGTGGGAGTAATGTACATGTAACCACAACTCTGATATGACGGAGAATGAGGCAGGCCAAACTAGTCGGCCCAAGAGGATTAGTAAACAGAATAAAGACGCTGTACACATCTATTATTAGGATTGGGATTCTATTTTGTTGAGATGGCATTCTGTCAGGGCATTCTATTAGAATATTTTCAGTTAGAATATCTTAGCACATGGACCATCATTCTATCGTGTTATTTAGCCTTTCACTATTTTGGATATGCACAATCTAGTCAATATTTCTTTTCTCATATCTTGTACAAGGGGCTGCTTTTGACCTCAAACTCAGAAGAATACATACTCTATAATTTGTTTCTTTCATTGGGAGTACCTCACTCCATCTTGACCATGGTTGGCATACACGTTCAAGAATACTAGCTCTCGAGCTAATAGTTTTTAGGAGATTGTTTATTGGTTGACTTGCCTCCAAACTTCTTTTACTGACTTCGGAAGGCTGCTCTCCCATTGTTTCTCATGACTCAGTCACATTTTTTCGTATAAGCATTTTTTGAAGCTTGATATCCTTGATTTCACATTGACTACCCTCATAGTTGGATCTTTAAGATTTCATAGTTCTTCTATTATCATGGAACTCCAGGAGAAGAGAGAATCACAATGGCCTCATTTCCTAAACACATTATGGGGTTAAGCCACTCTTTCTTGTTGAGTTTCTTCGCAAAAAATCAAACATGAGGTGTTAGCGCAACAGCCCAGCACACTTACCCATGTTGCACCTCACACGCTTGAATTAAGATAAATTGCAAGATCTTCTTTGCCTTACTCACCACCGCCCACCACCATTTGTAACAACTCCGCGATTGACGAGAATGTTCATCTTCATGACCCTCTGTGCCACTCCTGCACCATCTCCCATACAACAATTGCCTCAACTACTTTTGGCTCCTCCACCAAAGGCTTGATTTAAGCATCTCACTAAGGTTGAAATAGCAGATTGAAGTGAGCATGGTCTTTGCTTCAATTGTGATAAACAAATAAGGTCACAGTTGCCAAGTGAGATAGTTTATATGGAGGCTGAAGAAGAAGTTGACCTATTTCAAGGAAGCTTGAGAGTGTGACCACAAACCTAGAAGGCATTACACCTCAATTGTCAATAGCAGCCCAATGCTTTGTCCACAAAACGAGACAAATTTCCCACCATCCAGTAATGATTCTTGTTGATAGTAGGAGTACCATAATTTCATTCAGGATGGAACAACTGATGCTTTTGGCCTCACGCACAACCCAACTTCCTTGTTATGTGCAATGGTTGGGAATGGGGAACAATTGACATCTAATCAAGTTTGTAAAACGATACAAGTTTTGATTCAAGGTCAACAATTCATTTTGGACCTCTACCTCTTGGAGTTGAGCAGCTCAGACGTAGTGCAAGGTGTCCAATGGTTGAAACAGCTTGGCCATATTTTCGTGGACTACCAAGCTCTCACCATGACATTTGTTCATGGGCCATCATATGTGGAATTGAAGGGTGATACCGATTTTAGCCCAAATCCACTCAGTTATAACCAAATATGCTAAGATACACAATTTTTCACTGCTTCCCCTTCAAGGCACATGCAGCACGTCCCCTTCCACTCACATTGATCAGATTCCATCATTCTTTGTTGACAACAATCCTGTGGTGTCTCCTTTGGCAATATTGGGGCTTCAAGACTGCTTTTGCACATGGCTCTCCTATCAAATTCACGTTGTCCAATGGCATGGCTTATCCCCTGATGATGCCATGTGGGAGACTTGGGATGAGCTACTAGCAGCTTACAATCTTGAGGACACGGTTGTTGTGGATGGGGGAAATAATGGTATGACAGAGAACGAGGCAGCCTAAACTAGTAGGTCCAAGAGGATTAGAGAACAGAATAAAGGAGCTGTATGCATCTATTATAAGGAGATCTGTTTTGCTGAGATGACATTCTATTAGGTCTTATGTTTGTATATTTTCTGTTTGAACGTCTAAGCACATAGAAGATCATTCTATCTTGCTATTTCGCCTTGTACCCTTCACTATATTGGATATGCAGAATCTAGTCAATATTTCCTTTCTCATATCTTATTCTAGGAGGCACCTCTCTGACCTCAAATTCAGAGGAATACATACCCTTTCAAACTTTAAGTACAATCATAACATATTCCAAGCCCAGATAAAGTACAAAAAAGAAAATTGCTGAGGAGCAATCGGATTTCCCATTCTTACCATGCAAAATCAATTATTTCTTCTTTAAAACATTAGGAATATCTAATTCAACTTATTTTAAATAGATGAATCATCTCAATGCCGCTGACCGTTGCCTTAATCTATATCCAAATGTTAATCACAACCACATTAATCCTTTCTGGTAAACATTTACAATTTCTTAAAATTTGGTTCTTCGCAACTTATATGTGAACAATGGCTTGCATTATTCATGCTCTTTTAGTCATCTAAAAAACTTCAAACAAAAAACTATTTTTTTCAACAAAATTTCTTAGGTTTTACTAGAGCGTCCTTTCTACCAAATTGCTATCAACTACAACAGCAAAACAATGTAGCTTACCTGATAATACTGGCGAAAAGCGGCCAAATCAGAGAGTGCCTGCTTGGATGAAAGATATTTCAAATTTTCTGTCTCCAAAGAATTAAACGGAGTGCTCTTTCCGTAGTAGCGATGTTCCAGAGAAACCAAAGCTGCTCCAAACTTCTTTGCCAGTACCTACAGACAAAAAAACAAGGAAATATGTTTATCTTGTTAAGTTTTCTTCAAAAACACCCACATAATTATCTATTGGAGCAAAAAGAAAAATCAGTCTTGTAATATATATATATATATAGAGAGAGAGAGAGAGAGAGAGAGAGATATTAAAACCACTCTTTTCATTTTCTAATTTTTTTATCAGTACAATTTCTTTCACTTTTAATTAGGGGTATTTTAGTCTAAAAGCAATTAATTAACTGGGTCTTAGGAAAATGAAACTGCATTTCATAAATAAAAAATGGAGAGTGCAAAGCAAATTTGGTCCAAGAATTTCAACTTACAGCCAGATAGTCATTTGCTATGCCATGGGCAGTGCCTTCACCACCGATTAACAAAAAAATCGGTCCATCAGGAATCCGGAAATAGTCTAGGAACTCATAGTAACGCTGCCGGAATTGTCGGTGATCCTGCAGTGCAACAACCAACTTTTTTAACGCACAATAACATTAATTTTCCAGAATTAAAAAAGCATAAAGAACTATAATGCACTGAAAATTGTGCTTCTAATGAGAAAGAGAGAGAAGGGGATACATAGGGAGAGAAGTGATCGAGGGTTTGGTCGAACCAGAGCGCCTTATTGGTGAGATATTTGCCCTCCGACAACTTATTGAGCAGCGTACGCGGAGGAACAAGGCCGTAACTGAACGCCGGAAAAGAAACAAACAGCAACAACGTTAACGCTGTCGCAATCACCCAATCCTTCTGTCTCATCGTCATTGATACTCAGCTTCCTCGAGCTTCAATTTGTGTTTCCGTGTCAAAATGAAATGAGGTGTAGAGGTTTCAAACCTCAAATATTAAAATATATGTGTCGTGCTCCACGATATCAAAACAAGAAAAAACTTCACAGAAATTGTTAAAAGCAACGTGCATAGTGTGCTTAATCTCTATTATATATAATGAAGTTTTGATTTTGATTTTGTTTTGCTTTCAAGGTTTATAACCAACAACTTGGTAATTAATTCTGGGATATTCAAGTTTGACATCCTAGAAATACTATTTTATCCACTTTGAAAGAACCACACTAACAATTAGCTATTTTAAAAAAAAAATTAACTCATATTTATAAGGCTAAAATTAGTTTAAAAAATAAAAATTCACATATAAATTTGAAGAGATAAAATAATTAATTTTGGAAAAGTAAACAACTATTTTTTAATTTTAAAATTAAAAAAATAATACTTTCAAGAAACAAAAAAGAAGCTAGATTTACGGATAAGATATCATCAATCTAAATCATTTCAACTCAATTCGAATAGTTTGACTTAAAGAACATGAGTAGAAGTCAATTCATCAATGTTATAATTGATCCACTTTTATAAAAAGAATTAAGAACGTTTCCTTATCCAAACATTTTTTTTATCTTTTTTTCACTTCTGGATTAATATTTTATTCTTTTAATTTAAGTTTTGGTTTAAATTATTTAATCAAAGCACATGTATAATATAAATATTTAAAATCTATATCAAAATGCATTGGTAAAATACACCAAAATAATATAATAGTAAAGGAAAATTATGAAATAATTTTTATTTTTTGGTATTCATTGATCCAAATCGTTATTGAATAGGTTGGTTCAATACGAATTTAGTCCAACCCAATTTTTTTAATCAAGTTACGGGTAATTTGTGTTATGAAATTTAAGTTAACCTATACTCATGAACATTCCTAAAACGCCACTTTTAAATCTAAGGATAAAAATCGTTTTCGATTTGGGAAACTAAAATAGAATTTGATCTAAACTTGAGATACTAGAAAAATACTTTAGTAAAAAATTTAAAATGTTGATTTCTACATTATTATTTTAATTATAGTATCAACATTGATGTGATTTTGGTTAAGTATCTATAACTATATATAAAGGTAATATTTTTTTACACATTTTACTTTCCAACATATCCTTTATTTTGTGTAAAATCAAAATATTTATTTTCTACTATCCTATCTCCCTTCCAAATTTTTCTATCCTTTTGCCTCTCATTTGTTCTTTCTCTAATTGACCATTTCAAATAAATAAAATAAAATGTATTAAGAAGCATATTAAATTTAAAATTAAAATGAACATTAATATATAAAATAATAAAAAATGTATTAATATAATTAAATTTCAATTCAATTAAACAGCATAAGAAAATTCCAACACAAAGATGCTATTTTATTGGCTAGTGTCAATAACAAGTATAACCATACTAGTTATGAGAGGTTTAAACACAGTATTTCCTAAATCTTAATTTTTTTTTTTCATTTTAGAAGATTAAAAAGAAAAACGACCAAATTTAAAGAACTAATAATATGTAAACCGTTATTTTATATTTTTGTGGAATTATTTGAAGGAGTTAAGTTGAACATATTAATGTGCTGGAACATGATATTTTAAATTTAAGTTAAAAATAGTAAATTTTTATGATAAAAAAAAAACACTTTCAAAGAGTAAATATGGATATATTTCATACATTTTAAACCTTATTCATTTGTTTTAGATTGAGAAGTGGAAATAATATAATGACAAAAAAAATGCTGAAAATGAAAAGTTAATTTCTTTAGATTAAGAGAAGTAGGTGAAAAAAAAATCATCTTCACTCTAAATCCAAATAAAGGCCAAATTAATTCTCGTTAATAAAAGTGAAAAATTTCCACTTCTTACAAAGTATAAAACTGTTTTTGCTTTTTACTTTATACTCTTATGTTTGTGTGGATGGCATATTATAAAACAATATTCATGTAGCATGCAAAAAACAATCCAATTATAAAATAATTGGTAATGAATGAATACTTTAATTG
>Ga0123340_1001760_pt1 | contig 18580 bp, 9 predicted proteins | sample SirMexnodulemix_FD_89961 | JGI IMG/M metagenome (GOLD analysis project Ga0123340, IMG submission 89961) | Root nodule microbial communities of legume samples collected from Mexico - Siratro Mexico nodule mix | ecosystem: Host-associated > Plants > Roots > Nodule | place: Mexico: Nepantla... | reverse complement strand
TAAATATATATATATATATATATATATATATATATATATATATATATATATATATTATTTTTAAGAATTAATTTAAGGAGGTGTCATAATTTACATAAGTTTGGTCACGAGTATCAAATTTATTAAACAAAATTAACTTATACATAAACCAACCAATGTTGATACTTAAATACATAACTGTTATTTGTAACATATAAAAATAAATTAACAGAAGAAAGTAATTCAAACAATGTGAGGACTAAACCATTCAGATGATAAAATAATTGATTATTAGTATGATGGTTAGCAACTACATAGAATAAAAGATTATATTTTAGTTTATTTAATTTGACAAGCTTATTTTTATCTTAGTCTTTGGATCCAAACAAAGTCTCTCTGCAACTCAGTAAATTTGAATGATCCATAGATGCACAACTTGTTTTATGTCTCAACCGTAGAATCCAACTTCAGACTGAACAAAATAGAAAAGTGAAGGTCCACAACTCAACCACACTTACAATCATTATTATCACACTAGTTGTATAGCATCATCAGACATCACTTTCACCCACTTCATGTCTCATTCATATAATCTCCCAACAAGATTTTGCAGCTTAGTTTCATATATACACAGATTTTATATACATAAATTTAAACTCATGCATCATAACTTAGCCTAATTGTTTCACATGGAAACTTTGCTTTGGTAAAAAATAAATTATTGGATAAAATAGATTAGATTTAATTATATTTTACTAAAATTTAGGACAATTCTAATAATACAGTTTTAATATTTTATGAAAAACGAAAATACATACAACTGCTAACCAAAGTGATGGTCAGTTGAGTGCCATTTTGTAATGAAAAATAATAATAACTGAGCAGAAGTGATTGATTGTTGGAAATTAATATCCACTAATATATTATAATAACATATAAGGTGCATGTTTTAGCAATATTACATTAGATAGTGTCTACTTGTCATTTCTCATAACATCATAAAACCATATTATATGATCCTTGTTGCAACTTGTTTTCTAATATAACAATATTGAAAGGCATCATCAATAGATAGGGAAATATATAAGAAGAATAGATTTAAGAATAATTTTTTTTCAATTATTGTTGCAAGTGGTTGAAAGAAAAGAATTTGATATTATTGTCTATTAATTTTAAAATAAAATCTTCTATAATATAAGAATCTATAATCATTGTCTATTTTGATATGTGTGTTTTAGCCAGTATAAGTGGAAGAATGTTTTGAAGTCAGGTTTATATAGTTTTGGATTACCTATTTCAAAAGGTTCTACTTAGTTCTATTATTCCAAACATTTTCTAACCATAGTATATCAATAACGAAATTGAGAAGATATTATAATATTGACAACATTTTAGTTTTTTTCTGGTTATTAAGCAGTATTGTTATTGAAATAGATTCCGCTGTGCATTAAAGCAATTGGACCAATGTCTCTTAGGACCAAAATTTGAACATCCCAGTTTACAGAAATTATGGAACTCTACATCAATGGTCTAAACAAACTTGGGTTGAAAGGATTTTTTAAGGATTTAAGTTCAATGGTTGGGTGCAGGCACATGACTGTGTTGGGAGAACACATGTCAAAGATACTGATGCAATGACATGATTATGAATCAGTTCATTTTGAGCTATCTGTACATAAAAGAAACTCCAATCTATATTTTATTGGAAGCTGGCAATGCAATGCTTTGCTTCTGCATGTTGCATGTGTATAATTAAAGTGTAATAATTAGAACTAGAATGCGGGAGTATCTTTCTAATTTGTGTATGAAAATATCGTGATAAAATAAATATATCACGATAAAATAAATATATTGTGATAAAATAAATTTATCACAATAAAATAAATTTATCGCAATAAAATAAATTTTTTCAATAAAATAAATATATCGTGATGAAATGAATATATCACGATAAAATGAAAATATTATGATAAAACGAATATAGCGTGATAAAATAAATTTAGCGTAATAAAACGGATTTGTCGCGATAAAACGGATTTGTCGCAATAAAATGAATTTATCGCGATAAAATGGATTTGTTACGATAAAATAAATATATCATAATGAAATGAATTTTTTCCTATAAACTAAATATATCGCGACTAAATATATCGCGATGAGATGAATATATTATGATTATATAAGAATATTATAATAAAATAAATTTATTGTGATAAAATAAATTTATCATAATAAAATGAATTTATTATGATAAAATAAATATAAAAAATAAGAAAAGAAAGAGAAAAAAAAGAAATATAGAAAGAGAAAATCACAGTAAAAAAAGAAAGAAAGGAAGAGAGAGAAAGAAATAGAAAAAGAAACAAGGTAAAAAAGAAATAGAAAGAAAGAAAAAAGAGAGAGAGAAAGAAATAGAGAAGAAAAATAAGAAAGAAAAGAGAGAGAGAGAGGGGGAAAAGATTGAGAGATAGAAAGAGAGAATTGAGCCGGTTCTTTTTTTAGAATTTAGCTTCAACTCGCTTATTGACCGGAGAAAGGACCATCCAGATACTCAACTCGCACATTGCAGGATCTACTGAAGATCCCTCTTCAACAATAGGTAAAAGGCTTAAATTTATTACAGGGCTGTCAGCTTTTCCACTTTATAGAATATATAATTGATTTTCATTTTCGGTATTGATTGGTGTGGGCTTTCAACAAGTAACGAACACCGTGACAGTATATGTTATGCAGTAAAGTCAGTACTCACACTCCTTCCTCCAGAGTTTTGGTCCTTCTACCATTGTTCTGAGTTGTTCTTTAGTTCTTAATGTCATTATCTTTTATTTACTTTTCTTCTCTTCAACCCAAAGTCATTTAGATATGATTTTCCTCTTGTTCTCCAAGACTCTTTTTGCTGTTCTACATTCATTCCAATAATTAGTACTCTACACTTGGATCTTGACTTCAATCTAATTCGAAGCTGCATTCATTATATTTCCAGAATTTATTTTGGATTTGGTTCCCTACTGGAATTCTTGAGTATGTTTTTCTTGTTTTTTTTATCCATATGATCCTTGTGGATAGACAAATAATTTCTGATTCAAGAAGTCTCTTTGAGTACAGCCCATTTGAACGGATTTAGTTAAGTCAAGTTATGTAACTTGTGTTCTACGTGACAGGTAGGTTTCTTTACTTCCTGTGGTTGTGAAAGGCTAAAGCGGTTACTGCATCCATGTTCGTAACCTGTATTCACGTGTTACTGGGAGAGATGTTGAAGATGAATTCCATGTTTTTGGTAGTGTAAGGTGAGTGAAGATTAAGCATTCCTTGATAATTTTCCTTTCCTTTCTAAAAGAATAATATTTACAAACTAAAACAAAGAACTGAAATTTTGAACATTTCACAACCTGTTTATCCATAATACACGTTCTTCTTTTATCGGCATCCATAATACACGTAATGCATGTCTTTCTCTAAAGGGTCCAACTTTTCGATTCATGTATGTGTTTGAAGTAAAGACGTTATTATTCTTGAATTGGGTGCATTCTCCGGAGTTCAGAGTATATCAAGTATGAAAAGGTATGTCTGGACTTAGATGGGCTTCTTCCTTCTGTTATTGTAGTTTCATGAGATTTTATTATTTGTTGTCTTGATGATCTTCATGCATTAGATGGAATGTTTAGCTGGTGAAATGTAATGATAAATTTGTCGGTAATGTATTATATGCTGTTATTTAGAAGCTTTTATTTATTTATCACTTTCTTTTAGTAATTAATTCTTATTTCTTGCTGAGATATCGTATTGTTTCCTCCTTTAACAGGTACCATGTTGATGGGGTTTTCTTCACCTTCTTATCTTATCCTTCTTTCTCATGTGGACAATTGATAGGCCTATAAGAAAGAAATTGTTCCCTTTAATTTCTCCTGAATTGTACGTTTAACTGCATGCAATGAGAAACAAGAATGCCACCGGTCAATGCATTGTTATGAAAATCTGAGATGTTGTTGGTGTGACCCAATTTATGATGTGTGCTACTGCAATTACATGTAGTTGATGTGAGTGCTAACAGGTTAGATTTCATCTCTGTGGTCATACATCTTGCTGTCAGTTCATAGTACTCAGTTGCAGAAATACATATTCCAGTACATTTCCTCCTTTTGTTCCCTTTTACAAAGTTATCCCAATTTTTGTGGCATTGTGTTTATTATAAATCTGTTGTAACCAGTGTTGTTAAAGGACATATGCTGATTCCTCCTAAAATTACAAAATCTCACAGTACGCAATGACCAAGCAAGTCAAGGTATTAGTATGTCAAACTAAAATTGAAAATCTTGCACTTAATGACAAGGTCCTCAAATGAAGACCCTTTAAAAAAAATTAGCGTATGCCGCTTGATGTGGCAAGTACACGGTATTCTTTAGTAAAAGGCGAAAGAATAGTTCGCTATGTACTTATCACACGGCTCCATGCTGAACAAAGAGAATTTAGTTACATTTTATAGCAAAGAATTTAGTTAAACTTCAAATGTTTCTGATGTGGACTTTGTTAAGAAACACTCAACCATAAACACTTGGTCATTTGTATACAGGAACACTTTATCCTTCATGTAATTTTACTGTCTTTCCTGTTACTTTCTTTAATAACTAAAAGCAGAGGTAGGAGAAACTATACTATAGCTTAACTAAACTTGGTCTACAAGAAGATTTGCTCCTGAATTTTTTGTAGTATACTAGAAAATGTGAACGAGAGTACTGGGTCATTTTTTGGTACTCTACACTTCAATCTTGTCTTTAATCTAGTTTCGAAGCTGCATGCAGAATTTATTTTGGATTTGGTTCCCTACTTGAATTCTTGGACTTTTTTCTTGATTTTTTATCCTCTATGATCTTTGTGGATTGATAAATAATTATTTTTTTAAAAGTCTCTTTGATTACATGCCGTTTGTATGAATTTAGTTAAGTTATGTAACTTGTGTTCTACTACGTGACAGGTAGGTTTCTTTTATTTCTTGTGATTGTGAAAGGCTAAAGCTGATACTCCCATCCATCTTTGTAACCTGTATTCACGTGTTATTGGTAGAGATGTTAAAGATGAATTCCATATTTTTGGTAGTGTAAGAAGGTGAGTGAAGGTTAAACATTCCAGGATAATTTTGTTTTCCTTTTTAAAAACATAATATTTACAAATTAAAACAAAGAACTGAAATCTTGAACATTTCACAACCTATTTATCCATAATACACATAGTGCATGTCTTCCTCTAAAGGGTCCAACTTTTTCAATTCATGTATGTGATTGAAGTAAACTCATTATTATTCTTGAATTGGGTGCATTTTCTGGAGTTACGAGTATATCAAGCATGACAATGCTCTCTGGACTTAGATGTGCTTTCTTCCCTTCTGTTACTGTAGTTTCATGAGAATTTTTTTCTTCTCATATTAACTTTGTGGAATGACTCTAATCTATTTGATGTATAAAGAACTCTATGTGGTTAACAGAGGATAACACCTTAAAGTTAGCATTGTTACATTTTAGTGAATTAGGTCATCAAGCACTGTTTTCTCAAACAGCTTTTTCAACTTTTCAGTTTCTTCACCAGTTCAAGAGTTTTCAAACTGGGTTTGTATCCATATCCTTTGTACTACCTTTGATTACATTGTAATAATATGTTATTAACAAAGTGTGTGAGTCTGTAAGAGACCTCCTGATTATCCCTTAATTGACTTTGATGATCACAGAGATGCACAAGATGATGATATTCATGCATTAGATACTACGCTTAGCTCTTGAAATGTAATGATAATTTGTTACTAATGTATGACATGCTGTTCTTTAGAAGCTTTTATTTATTTACCACTTTCTTTAGTAATTAATTCTTATTTCTTGCTGATGTAGTATTGTTTTCTCCTTTGTCAGTTAACATGTTGATGGGGTTTTCTTCACCTTCTTATCTTATCCTTCTTTCTCATTTGTACAGTTGATAGGCCTATCAGAAAGAAATTGCTCCCTTCAAGATTAGATTCGTAATATATCTTGCTGTCACTTCATAGTTCTCAGTTACCGAAAATAGATATTCTAGTTCATTTCCTCCTTTTGTTCCCTTTACAGAGTTTCCAAAGTTATCTTAATTTGTGACATTTTGTGTTTATTATAAATCTGTTGTAACCAGTGTGTTTAATGTACATATATGCTGACCTATTTTTGTTTTTGAGAAATAAGTTGCTCTGTCTCATGCCAGAATTATAAATCTTCTTTTTCCAGTTTAAATCTGTAAAGCCACCCCAATTGTCTCACTATGCAATGACTAAGCCAAGTCTTTCCCAAGTCTAGTATTGAAATAAACTTTAGAGTGCTAGTATTGAAACAAATTTTAGGTATTTTGATAAGATTATAAAAAAAATTTATATTTATATAACAAATTCTGCATAGTTTAGATATTGAGACTAAGAAAATAGGAACCTACTGAAAAAATACCTAATACAAACTACAAAAATCCTTAAAGAACATTGGGTAAATTTACAGAAGTATCTATGACACTAGAAAGACTTATTACTCCTCAGAATATTTAATTCAACATAAATCCATATAATATAAAACTTAGTAATAAAAATAGTAAATTTTAACTAAATGGCAAGGTCCCTTTTAAAAGGACCCTTTCAAAAATTGGCGTATGCCGCTTAATGTGACAAGTACACGGTATTCTTTAGTAAAAGGCGAAAGAATAGTTCGCTATGTACTTAACACACGGCTCCGTGCCTTAAAGTGCAGAATTCAGCTCTGTTTTATAGCATAGAATTGAGTTCAACTTCAAATGTTTCTGATGTGGGCTTTGTTAGGAAACATACAGCCACAAACACAATGCTTCAACTTCCTCATTTGTATACAGGAATACTTTATCTTTCATAAAATTTTACTGTCATTCTGTTACTTTTTTTAATATCTCAAAGCAGAGGTGGAAGAAACTAGGCCATAATTTAACTGAACTTGGCCTGCCAGAAGATTTGCTCCTGCAATTTTTTGTAGTATACTAGAAAATGTGAAGGAGACTATTGGGCTGCTTAGTTATTTACCTTGTTCTCCTTCTGATTTTTCTTTCATTCCAGTTTGTTTTTCCCTGACCCAAAGTCTTTCGAACTATGATTTTGTTGTGTGTATATATATATATAGCATGCAATGAGAAACAAAAATGTCAACCTGTGAATGCATTGTTATGTAAATCTTTGTCAGGTGGGTTTGTTGGTGTGGCCCAATCCTTACAGGTTAGATTTCCTCTCTATATCTCACTGACAGTTCATAGTTCACAGTTACAGAAATAGATATTCCAGTTCCTTTCCTCCTCCTTTTACAAAGTTTATTCAATTTTTGTAGCGTTTTGTATTTGTTATAAAAAATTTCACTTTGTTATAAAAAATTTCACTTAATTAGTGGGAAGGTCCTCTATTGAGGACCCTTTCCAAAAATTGGCGTATGCCGCTTAATGTGACAAGCACACGGTATTCTTTAGTAAAAGGCGAAAGAATAGTTCGCTATGTACTTATCACACGGTTCCGTGCATTGAGAAGTAGAATTTAGCTTCATTTTATAGCATAGATCTGAGTTCAACTTGAAATGTTTTTGATGTGGGCTTTGTTAGGAAACACTCAGTCACAAACACAATGCTTCAACTTTTTCATTTGTATACAAGAATACTTTTATCTTTCATTTAATTTTACTGTCTTTCCTGTTACTTTCTTTAATATCTCAAAAAGCAGAGAGGTAGAAGAAACAGACCATAGTTGAACTGAACTTGGCCTGCCAGAAGATTTGCTCCTGCATTTGTTGTAGTATAGGATAACCCTGTGTGCTAATGATGTTTCACACATAAGCATGTATTTCTCTATATGCCAAATTTTAGCTTCATGTCTAGGATTGAGTCAATCAACCATTGTTGATGAATTGGGAGTATTTTCTGTATTTATGGGGTAACAAAATGTGAAGAGGCTATGTCTGGGCCTGAACGTTGTAGAAATAAATTAAAATTATGAATTGCTTGTTTAGAAGGTACTTGTTTTGTAATAAGTAACAAACATTCATCAAACTTTTTAATATCACGGTGTTATTTGCTATGAGATTTGTTACGAAATGGTTTCCATTCCATATACACAAAAGATCATAATTATGTAATCTTGATTTCCATAAAATAATTGAAAAAGGTTCCCCCTAATCACTCATTAATTCATAATAATAACTAGTATGCGCCTTATTGCACTGTTTTCTGATAGTTAAATTGTATTGAAATAAATAAAAGATACCCACAGAAATTTTATAAATTATAATTAACAATAAACAAACAATGGTTTGGGCCAGTCATTTAATCTACTAAATTAAAATTTAATGGTTTAACGGCAATGAAATTGTCAAAAAAAAGAACAGTACTGATTGACTCTGGGTTAATAAGGTGTTAATATAGTAACTTTATAATATTAAAATAATTAAAATGAAATATGATTGCATGAATTCATAATATTCAAAATAAATATAAAAATCAAACCAGATGGAAAATTAACCATTACAAGTTTGTATTTTTATTTTTTAAAAATAAAAAAATACCGTCTTTAAGTTGTTCTAATTTTCTTTTGCACATTTTTACATCAGATCTCTTGCTAAATACAAGAACAGTTAGATTTTAATTTTTTTTCTTTGTATCTCACATAGACAAAACATAAGTGTGAGTTTGTGTTTAGCATGAAAAGATAATGCAGGAATTCTTGTTTTGAGAAGCCACAGTTTATTGCTTTTTTACTCTCAACATAATACACATCTTCAATACAATATCTAAATGGAAACCAAATTTGTTATTTGGATATGCATCAGCTTCCACTATCAATATGTAACATGACATCTACATTCACGTGTCACAATTTAAACATTTGACAAATAGTATCCACAATTACTGAGAAAAATGTTGAGGATAAGACGCATCAACGAAAGATATTTCTTTTCTTTCCATTAGATAATGATGGCTTCACCCTAAAGATTCAAAAAGTGAAGACAACAGCACTGGTTTGGTTATGCAACAGCTTTCTACATCACCGCACCAATCACTGCAAATGGTGAGAGCTGCAAAATTGAAAGAAGGACTACAACAAAAAAGAAAATAGAAATCAAAGACTTGATATTTAAAAGAAGTTTCTGCAGAATTCATTCAATAGATTTTCACTTTTTCGTTAACCTCGATATTAGTGCCAATCGAGCATTGATATTATATTTATGCTCATTAGTTTTTTGCACGTCTGGCTAATGGTCAAATTGGTGCCGTTGATTGAGGTTTAGCAAAAGCTGAGTGGAGAATCTTTAAGATTCCGGAACATTTCATTATTTTACTACTCATGTTAGTTATATTATAATCACATTGATCTTTAACAAATGTTATATTTGTTAATTATGTATGCTAATTTTGTCAATTATTTAATGGTTGCTTCGTATTAAACGTCAACGCTCACCTCATGAGTGCAGGCCATAAGTTCATACATAGAAATTATATTAAACACATAAATCACTTCACAATATTTGAAAGAAAGCACAACAGATGTCATAAAGAAACAAAGAAAGAGATATGATGCAAAAAATAGAGTGCAAGTAAGAAGAAAAAGTACATGTATTACAGATAAATTGAAAATGCAAGTTGGTGTATATTAGGTATATGTAGATATAGTTTTGTCATGGTTCCCACTTCCCACGTTTAGGCTTATAGCTCAATATCTGAGCTGTGTTAATGGCAGGCCGTTTTGGTGGTTACTCTTCCGTTGTCCACGGAAGCATTCAAGTCAAACCCTTTTTGTCCAAATCCAAAACCGCATCTTTAAGCCTTGGATTGAATCAAAGCTTATCACTCCCCTCCTTTGCCAAACTTGTCTCTTTTCTTCAAAAGCTTATTTTATTTGCATTTGCATATGAAGAACGAAAGATGTTTCATTCATCAGAGAACAAGTATGCAGTGTGATTTTCTTCGTTGTCATGTTGCAACTTTCAATTCAAATCAATGCACTCCTCGGTAGAAATAGTATCTGTGTGAGCATTTGACAGTAATACTTCATCATAATCATAGGAATGGAGCTGAGACGTGAGAAGTTAGTGAGGTGAATTCAATACCCGGTTCTTTTTATTATTCTTCTTCATTCAGTTTATTCCCATTTTTACAACTTTGATCAGATTTTATTGGTGGTTTTGAAAACTCACAGGTTCTCCAATGATGGAAAACAGACTCTTGAACTTCCTTGGGAAAAGCTAGACTCTCACAAACACCATGAGAAGACATTCACAGTCTATCCAGAAGGCAAAATGAGTATTGGTGACAAGAACAGAATGAGTATCAGAATTCCCTCGCTTGCAAAGTTTAAGGTTTTCCCAGAAAACCATGAGCCGTGGAAGAAGAAAATTCTTGATCCTGGCAGTGATGCAATTTTGGAGTGGAACCGGGCTTTCCTGTTTTCTTGCATTTTGGCACTGTTTGTTGATCCACTGTTTTTCTACCTTCCATCAGTAGCAAATGATGGGAAATCATCGTGTATGGCTACTGATTTGAATATAGGAATTGTTGTGACATGTTTCCGGACATTTGCTGATGTTTTCTATATGCTCAACATGGCCATCAAGTTCAGAACTGCCTATGTATCACCGAGTTCTAGGGTGTTTGGAAGGGGTGAGCTTGTTATGGATCCTAGGCTCATTGCAAGGCGATATTTGAGATCAGAGTTCTTCCTAGATCTTGTTGCTACACTACCTCTTCCCCAGGTATCACAAATGCTTCTGCTTTAATAGTCTCATGTTGTATTCATGAATAGTCCCACATCGAATAGAGACTAAATGTGTTTCTGTTTGAACTTGAATTCAACTTCTTTCTTCCTTCTCCATTTCGGAAAGTAGGAAAAATTGCAAATTTAATGTTTGAATGACATGTCTTTTCTTTGTTGACAGATTGTGATTTGGTTTATTATGCCAGCAATCAGAAGCTCTCATGCTGATCATACCAACAATGCACTTGTACTTATTGTTCTGCTTCAATATGTCCCCAGATTATATTTGATTTTCCCATTAAGTTCTCAGATTATTAAAGCCACTGGTGTAGTTACAAAGACGGCTTGGGCTGGGGCTGCTTACAATCTTTTGCTTTACATGCTAGCTAGTCATGTATGTTATGTATTCTTCAATCACAAATTGTCTTTCATAATTAAAAATTAGTTGTTATCTCAGATTTTTAATTATTCATTACTCCCTTTTTGTAGGTGTTGGGGGCTTCATGGTATTTGTTATCAATTGAAAGGCATGCTACTTGCTGGAAATCTGAATGCAGAAATGAAAGCCTCCCTGTAAAATGTGCTCTTAAGTACTTAGATTGCAGTACTTTAAACCACGATGATCGCATGAAGTGGGTAAACAATACTTCTGTGTTTGATAACTGCAATCCTGAAAGTAGCACCAATTTCAACTATGGAATTTTCGCAAGTGCAGTGGAGAATAACGTTATCTCCTCTGTGTTTATAGAGAAGTATCTCTATTGTCTGTGGTGGGGCTTGCAGAACTTAAGGTTTGTTCTGCAACTGTCTTTTAACCATATCTGCTTTGACTATAAGAGTATCGCAAGATGATGATATTGCACTCTCATTACAAGCCAAAAAGATTTGGTTCTTCAGTTAATCTTTTTCCTTTCTGTATTTTCAGTTCCTATGGCCAGAGTTTGACCACAAGCACATTCGTTGGGGAAACTGCATTTGCAATACTCATAGCTATTCTGGGTCTGGTTTTGTTTGCCCACTTAATTGGTAACATGCAGGTAATTAGGATCTTCAAATCCACGAAACTCTACTTTCAAAAATAATTTATTTGCAACATTAAGTTCTGTAGCTTCTACGCTTCTTTGCATTTCTATTACTTGAACAAGTAACATCCACCACACTTTTTACGTTTTACCAAAACCACTACATTATGAATTCTTTTTTCTTCAACAAGAACTCTGAAACAGTTGCAATGGTTTGTGATCTTTGTCATTCTCATCTCAGAAAGAGTTAATACCATCATCAAACAAGTTAGATTAAAGAAAAGAAAATCTTCAATTTACATGAACAACTAAATAAGACCAAAGGTTAATACCAAATTGTTGACTATAACCTCAGCATCCTCAATTTATATGAACACCTAAGAATGCTCAATTCAGTGCAGACCTATTTGCAATCTATTACTGTGAGGCTAGAAGAATGGAGGCTCAAGCGACGTGACACTGAAGAGTGGATGAGCCACCGTCAGCTCCCACAAAATCTGAGAGAGCGTGTCCGAAGATTTGTTCAATACAAGTGGCTTGCAACTCGCGGGGTTGATGAAGAAACAATCCTACGTGGCCTGCCTATTGACCTACGTAGAGATATCCAACGCCATCTTTGCTTGGACCTTGTTCGACGTGTAAGTTTTCTCACAATAAATATTCATCTATCATACTATGCTCTCATCAACATCAAGAAATGTGCAATTGTTTAACTCATCCATGCATAAAGACTACACGTAAAATCTGATAGGTATAAATGTGAATCTAAGTCCTACATTGAGTAGAAATTAGTAAGTTGAGCAAGTGTAAGAAAGAACACCCATGAACCTAATGTCTTAAGGTTTTGGATTGAAGGTGGTATCATTCTTTTGTGTGAGTCTCACTCATATCTCAAATTGTTTGAGATCTCCTTAGTGTTTCTCCTCTCGGGTTTCCCAGCAAAATGATACTGTGTATAACTATCTTCTATGATAAATACACATCATGTAATGGCTTCTTTTCCACCAACTGCAGGTTCCTTTTTTCTCGCAAATGGATGATCAGCTACTTGATGCAATATGCGAGAGATTGGTATCATCCTTGAGTACTCAAGGTACGTACATAGTCAGAGAAGGAGATCCGGTTACAGAGATGCTCTTTATCATCAGAGGGAGACTTGAAAGTTCAACCACAAATGGAGGCAGAACTGGTTTCTTCAACTCCATTACCTTGAGGCCTGGTGATTTCTGTGGAGAAGAGCTACTTGCTTGGGCATTGCTTCCAAAATCCACTCTCAACTTACCTTCTTCTACAAGAACTGTTAAAGCCCTTGTAGAAGTTGAAGCCTTTGCACTAAGAGCAGAAGATCTTAAATTTGTGGCCAATCAGTTTAGACGTCTCCACAGCAAGAAGTTACAGCACACTTTCCGTTTCTACTCTCACCATTGGAGGACATGGGCAACATGCTTCATTCAGGCTGCTTGGCGCCGGTTCAAGAAGAGAATGTTGGCCAAGAGCCTTAGCTTGAGGGAATGCCAGTCCTTCAACCACGATGAACATAATGAAGAAGAGCACAGTGCAGTGACTTCAAGCACTGCACAAGTAAAACAAAACTTAGGTGTCACTATACTGGCTTCAAGGTTTGCTGCAAACACAAAGAGAGGAGTTCAGAAGATCAAGGATGTAGAGCTGCCCAAGTTGCAAAAGCCTGAAGAGCCAGACTTTTCAGTAGAGCCTGATGATGATTAGTTCAGCACTGCTATGTCTAGAGTTCCATGACCATCTTTGAGAGTTAAAAATCATTATTCCTCACACAAATAATTCGGGTCCATAACTACAATACTTGTGCATTATTTGTTTGTTGATGGAGAAGCTTTCAGGTTTTCTCTTAGCCTGACCTTCTTTTTGGGGTGGTACAGCTCTTAGCCTATACTTCACCACTTGCTTTATTATGTGTGATCATATCTCAGTGAACATAGTTGATGTCAATACGCATCAACTTCTAGCAAGAAGTTGCCTTTTTGTGTTTGAAGCTAGGTACATCTTCACAAAAAACGATTTTTATCTTGTATATTACAGTTACCTGACATGCCACCTGTATATTACACTTCACATTGTTCTTGCTTGTATACTTTTCTACTTGTTCCCGTCTTACCACATAGTTCTGATTCTTGCTTTTCCCTTTTCATTGTAATTTAAATATACAATTTATTTTGATTACTGTGAAGACTTAAAGAATTGTCATAACGATTTTTGAAGTTATATTCTGACTAAAAGGATTTAGCAGATGAGATTGGCAAACCACTTGTGAAGGCAAAAATTTATATTATTAATTCCCCAGCTTTATGCGGGGTGTTCAATATTATGACCGACATATCCATCCAAAGAAATGGGCCTATTTTGTACTTGCTTGCTATTGGCAGTTGGATAAGTTATGGCATCAACAGATTCAGCACCATCAACTTTTTGGGTCAGTGATATTAATCTCACACATTAGAAATCGGTTTTAAGAACGTGAATCTATTGGAGGGACCACTTCAGAAAATGATCAAGCCACTTAAGCTTGTCTCCACCATTTGCCTGCCGACACCATTTTATTTACCCGGTTATAGCCATGCAATTAAAACACAAGAAAATTGCCAAAGTAACAGAGAACAAAGGGATGGGGAAGAGTTGGAAGAATAAAATTTATTGTTTAATTAGATAACAATGAATGTACAGAAAGATGTCCTGTATTACACACTCTATTTACCATGAAGGCACCTCTGATTCGACATATATCAAGCTAGATGCACTACACCCAGACATTTGGAAACAGAACTTCCAGTACCCAATAACACAATAAAGAAAATTGAAGACTTTATACACTTCCTATACCAGTAAACAATAATTCAATACCTGTAAGAGTACAATGTGAGTAGTGCCTATAAGAAATACTTGCGATGAATCGTGTGAATGCAAAATGGATATAGAGTTGGATAACTGAGGAACCTTGCTTCAGTACTTGCAATCAATTATGTGTTTGATAGACCTGTACTGCGAATTTTTGAAAGAAAGTAAGGATTTAACTATACTTCATTGTTCATTTTTGTTGCTGGACTGCAACTTGGCTGATAAACCAGTAGAAGGTGTTTTCCATTTATAGTCTCTTTTAGGCTGTTTTGAATGAAAACTAGCTCATCTGCTCTCCAATCAAATCAAGCCCCACAAGGAGGAAGGTCACCCCTTGGAAAAGTAGAAAGTAGAAGTGAACTCCTTGTGCAGATAACAGACTCCTGATAGAAGCTGTGAGAAGGAGGAATGCCAAAGTTAGCTCCTTTTTATATATCTTATTAGTTTTCTTGACAGTTGTTGGAGCTGCTTCTTTGTGCTCCACAAACTTTTGTGACTCTATAAGGTCACTGTCGGAAGCTCCTTTATGAATCTTTTGTCGTTCTATTGACTTGGTTTCCCTTTCTTCAGCAGCCAGTAAATCAGACTCTGATGACCTGCCAGCTTTCTTTGTGACAACCCATTCATAGGAGCTGCCTAATTGGAAAAGCCCAGATACCATTGCATTGAATTTGGTGACGGACATGGTGTTTTCGAAAAGGAGGTAGGGAACAATGAAAGGAAAAGATTTTGGAGCAGGAAGAATGTTAAGAAGTGACATACATACAGGCACATAGCAGATCACCCACAAGGGAAGCTCTGCCTCTGGTACAAACATGGTTAGAGGAAGAATTATGCAAAATAAGGTGAAGGAGTAAAAGGGAAGGATCAGTTTCCTCAACAGAAAAAATAGCAGGATTAAGTTTGCTTTCTTCCATGCAGACACCTGCAGTTAAAGAGAATTTTAAAGTTTTTATGCAGTGCATATTATAAACCACAATCCTAAGTTATCAGAATATGTTTTTCTTCATCACTACTCTAATTAGTACTTCAAGATGAGTATCAGATATACCTTAGATTTCACAATTGCCGGAAGACACAACCTAAAAAGTTGCATGGGACCTGAATGCCAGCGGTGTTGCTGCTTCCTATAAGCTTCATATGACTCAGGAACTTCACACGGTACCTAAAAATTTACAGATTTAAGAAATTCACGAGTACTCCAGAGATTTCAGGTGAACATAGAAGTCACAGTTCACAAAGGTGACATAACTAATCATAGCATGCATATACAAGAATACTACTCTACAAGTGCGTTATCCACTTGAAAAAGAAATGAGATATGGATGGAAAAGGTTGTTATCTATGATCACCTTTACATCATTTAGGAAGATAAATTTCCAACCATTGAGATGAGCTCGGACAGCAATGTCCATATCTTCTACAGTTGTCCTCTCTAGCCAGCCCCCAGACTCTTCTAGGGCCTTGATTCTCCAAACACCAGCGGTTCCATTGAAACCAAAAAAATTGAGAAATACCCCATTCACCTGCTGTTCTACCTCAAAATGAAAGCATAAGTTTATGTTTTGGAGACGAGTCAATAAATTCTCATCCTTGTTCACAAAAGACCATCTAGCTTGGACCAATCCTAGTTCGGGATTGTCCTGTAATAAAAAAGCATTTGCAAGATATTAAAGTATGTTAAACATGCTTTCCAATAATTTTTCTGAATATGTTAGACTTCTTCACTCAACCTTGAAATGTGGCACAGTTCGCTTAAGAAAATCAGGATTTGGTTGAAAGTCTGCATCAAAAATTGCAACAAACTCGTAGTCTTTCACATAGTCACAGCTCATTGCAGAGTTAAGATTTCCGGCTTTATATCCAGTCCTTATTAGGCGATGCCTATAGATTATATTGATTCCCTTTTGGCTCCATTTAGAGACCTCTGCCTTAATTAACCACTGTAAGCTCTCATCATCAGAATCATCAAGTACTTGAATCAGTAAGCGATCCCTTGGCCAATCAATACCGCAGACTGCAGAAATAGATTGCTCATACACCTGCATAAAATCAGTGCATGCAAAGTAAGAAAATTATCTGTTTATCAAGTGAACTTATATGTTGTCACACATAATAGGAGTTAAAAATTACTCCAGTGAACAAACATCATGAGGAAACTGCTCCCTTCTTGATTACTAAGGTGGTGTCTATTTCAGAAACCGAAAATAATGATTCCAATGTCAAGTATCGACCTAGATGGAACTAGATGTCCTCATGCCAGATTATAAATTAACTTGGCTCCTATTTTCCATATATTTTTTTAACGTGCATTCATACAGTTCATAAGCATTGCAAAAAGGGTAATCCGAACATTCTAATCACTAAGTTCTATTTTATTATGACATTTGCAAAATTTATTCCTGGCTTACATAAATACAAGCTAAAACTAATATATTGAATTCGCTGCAAGATTACTGCTAAAAAAACAACTTGAGTTAGCACAAATGGAATGTAGAAGTTCGATGTAGTTCATACCTCCCTCTCATTGCACATTGGAATTTGAACCAGAACCATGGGATAATTGCTTGCAGATCCTTCAACATCGTCACTCTTGAACGGATCCCCATCAATCTTTGGCTTGACCTTCCTGTATTTGATCCAAAAGCACCCCAAACAAAGGAGCATGCGATCCACAGACTGGATAAGAAACAAAACAACACAAAATTTGGAAAGTGCCTGTATAGGAGGAGCAATGTACTCAGCACGAAACGTCAACCAAGAAACATAAGCCAAGTGGAGCAATCCTTTCAAATCAGAAGTACGAGGAATGTGCAAAGTGGGGTTCCCAAAATGCCAACCTTGAAGGTAAGCAACAACCTCAAAGGCCAGAACTGCCAAGGATGTCACTAGGAACACTCTAATGACTCCAAACAGCAACCTACCTTTTTCCAACTTGTCACTCTCACACTCACTCTCCATAGCCACCCCTTGTCCATGAATCAACCTCTTCTTAATGGCCCCCAGCAACGCCCAAAGCACAGTGGCAAACCAAGTGACACAGCCAACAGCACGGTGAGCCCTGAGAAGCAACACCCATGTGACTTGCTTAGCATTCTTGCCACGGCTTTTCTCCACTGGCCTGAATGCAGCATCTGCACCATTGATCTCCACAACAGAGAAAGTGGGGTTCTCCATTTTCACCACCACCGGTGTTCCCTTTTGTGTATCCTTGGTCCACCAATTGGAAAAGTCCAACCTTGGAGCCATTTCCACACAATGGTGAACTCACACAGATTCACACTTCACACACTGAACCACACAAGTATGTTACTCAGGGCAAGGACTCAACACACCAACTTCATCAATATTTTCTAGCACACATAGTAAAGACTAAAGGGAAAAGACTCAGATCTGGAAATTCATGAAAAACACTGCCCTAGATTCGTGGTTGCTCTTATTGGATGGAACCCTCTTGAAGGCTCAGCATTTAACAAAATGCAACACATAAAAGCCTATAACGTGAATAGAGTGAGGCTCTTTTGTACTTCCAAGGAAATCTAGAAGGCACCTAACATGGGAAAGTCACATTATGAGGGAAGGTATCAGCAGCTGTAAGACTAAGACGCTAACTTCCAAGTTGGTTTCCCTCACTAAATTCACTTACCATTCCCATCCACTTTGACTCCAAAGAAAAAAAAAAATACAAAAGAATAGCAGAACTTTTTTTCCTACAAACACCTTTCAGTCATGTTTGAGAATAGTAAACTAATTATAGAAATGCAAAACTTGATCTTTAGTTTTATTTAAACAGTTGTATCAGTTTATTTAAACAGTTGTGTCAGTGGTTACAGTGTGTTCACGGAATCCTCTAAGCTAGGCAAATTAAACTTGGACTGAGAAATTCACATGAAGGAAACATAGTTGAATGATTGACTGCAAGTAAAAGTAATAGTTTAGAGCATATTATAAT
>Ga0123340_1001759_pt1 | contig 18582 bp, 12 predicted proteins | sample SirMexnodulemix_FD_89961 | JGI IMG/M metagenome (GOLD analysis project Ga0123340, IMG submission 89961) | Root nodule microbial communities of legume samples collected from Mexico - Siratro Mexico nodule mix | ecosystem: Host-associated > Plants > Roots > Nodule | place: Mexico: Nepantla... | reverse complement strand
GTCATAGTGAGTTTTTTTTTTTTTTTTTTTTTTTTTTTTTGGTGGTATTTTTTGTTGGGTTGGAATTTTTTTTTTTTTTTTTTTTTTTTATTTTTTTTTTTTTTCCTACAGGAATTTGATATTTGTTTTTTTTTTTTTTTTTTTTTTTTTTTTTTTTCTATTTTGAGTGGCAATTTGTTGAGTTGGAAACTGTTACGCAGTTTGTTTACATGAATCTTCATGTACACATTGAAGATAGTATAATTGAACTGGTGGACACTGATGATTTCTCAAGTCTTGTTGGTGGACATGTTAATGCACCAAGTTTTAAAATAAAAGGGAGACATCTTGGAATTACAACCCTTTCTGTAAGTCTATGGTCATCGTCTATTATTTTGATCTTCATCTCAGTCAAAATTCTTTAGACTTTTGAAAACTCTACAAGCTTATTTGTTATTTATTGAAACCAGGTCAGTGCTGTACAACACTCGGGACACGTAATACAAAGTCAAGCTATTAAGGTGGAAGTTTACGCAGCCCCAAGAATACACCCTGACAATATTTTCCTACTACCTGGTGCATCGCATGTGGTATGTTCCAAAGTACAGGTGTTGTTTTTTCATTACTAAATTTGAGAGAATGTGAACTTTGAAAGAAACAGATACTAAATTCTTCTCTTGGATTTATTTTTTATTTCAGTTGGAAACAGCAAGGTGACATTTTTTTTGTAAAATAATTGCTCACAATATTGTTGATATATCAAGATTCATATATTTATTTTTTAGTTCAGAATTCATGTATTTACTAGGTTAATTGCATCTTTGTTTTTACAAGCAGTCACCTAAAGTTTATTATTTGTCAAGATTGGCTTACTTGAATCTAATCTAGAGTCATTTAAGGAGCCTATAATTCCTTGTTCTTGAGCGAGTCAGGAAAAACCAAGTGAAGTAATTCAGTTTTTTCTCATGTGTCTCTTTCCCATACCTTTTTTGTTGTCTACATCTTTTAGCATTTTCTTTTTGCGATTGTTTATCTTTGGATTTTGGTGCATTCAATATTGGTCTGTCGTGAAGTTTACACCATTGTTTTCTCTCATTTTCTTGGCTTTATGATGACATAAAGCTTACCATGGAAGGAGGCCCAACTCTCGGTGTTCATGTTGAGTACACAATTGAAAATGATAAAATTGCAAGTATTGATAGATATTCCGGACGAGTCTCAGCAAGTTCTACTGGGAACACTGTAAGATGTGAAATCCTGTTCAGACTTATTGTTGTTCCTTATTTTGTTTAACTATTTTTTTTTTCTAATTTGTTATCTGTAGAAAAATATTCTCTTATTGGATTGAGATCAATAGCAGAGGATACAACTTATATTTGTGCAGATCAAGTCTGCAATAAATAAGGAAAATAAATCACACATTAACTAGAAACAAATCTCCCACAAATAAGGAAACAGAATAGCAGAGATATTTCTAAGTAAAAAATCTGATCTGATTGAGATTTATTCCCTTTAACTTGATCCTACAAATTTGGACAGATATAACATTCATAATTCATCCATACCTCCATAATTTATTTTGATCATAAAATCTAATATTCCTAATTAATCCACATTATCTAATATAGAAATTTATGCATACGCTTCTCAAACCACATGCTTTAATACATCTACACAAGGTAGATTTTGTACTTTTTTGTTGTCTTCTGGCCTGTTACTAGTACTGACAACTTGCTGATGTAACACATTTTTTTTTATTGAAGATCTCTTACATAAGATGAACGAGAGGAACAAACTGAAACTCTTATATTTCATCATACTTGAAATAAGAGAAGTACAAACTTATATATAGGCACCACTTGCATCAAGAGCTATTGTTAATAATAGCTGACAACTGTAAAAAACTAACGGCTGTACACTCTAACTATATTTATTTATACTAACAGCCCCCCCCAAACTCTAGGAGAAGATTTTTTTTCACAAGAAAAACTTTTCACGTTGAGTTTGCCTTTAAGAAAAGTAAAACGAGCTAAACATAGAGGCTTGATCAGCACATCTGCCCATTGATCAAGGGCGGGAATATGATAAATGTAGAGTTGATTTGCCATAACCTTCTCCTGCACAAAGAAAGCATTAATCTCAATGTGTTCAGTGTGATTATGAAATACCGGATTGTGAGCAATAGACACAACACTCATTGTCACAAAGAACAAAAGGAAAGGAGACTTGCAAAATCAGATAGAATATTTTTAATTTTTGAATTAAGCTGTAACTCAACCATTGATTTGAAGGTTTGAAAAACAGTCAATTAGATTTTATTGTCAAAATCCAAGTGAACCTTGAGTAGGCATCAATAAAGGACACATGATATTTATATCCAGCATGAGAGGTAAGGCGAGCAAGTTGTGAATGATCAGTGAAAAAAGTTCTAAAGGAGAATACACATATTTAGAGATATGAGAAGGCAATTTATGTGATTTGCCAATGCAACATGATGAGCAAAAGTAAGAGTCAACTTTATTGGATGGAGAAATTTTACAATGAGTCATTACAATTTGCATTACATGACAGTTTAGATGACCAAGTCTATTGTGCCACAAGCAGATATTATGTACAGAAGACAAAATGACAATATTTGCTTTATTTGTATCAGCCTTAATACTACCAAACAAGGAGCTAGTTGTGGCTGAATGACTGAGAAGTTTAGAGGATGAATGCAGCTGAGGGAATGATTTTGAAGCTTGAGATTATTAAAGGAATAAGGCCCATCAACACCAACAATTCCTTGAAGAACTTTATTGTCCCCTAAGATTTGACAAGACACTTATCAAAATGAAATTCAAAAAAAACAGAATTATCTTTAGCAAATTGACTAACACTTAACAATCCCTTGAGGGGGATTGTTGAAATAGGTGTTATTATTTTGTTTTACAGCTTTTATGGAAGTTATTTTTGGGTGTACCTAGCTTTAGGTTAAGAAACATAGGCGCCTTCCTCTTTGAGATGATACTAACTTGTACTCATCTTTTTATATATATACATATACGTCAGCTGAGATGATACTCACTGTTTTTTGGCCATCTTCAAATTCATGTTAAAACAATCTGGGTTTCTTCATTCACTAAAACTATTAATTTCTATTGAAAATTATGTTCAATTTAGACCTTAATGTATAAAGGGTTAAAAATTAGTTTAACACATACTTCTGCTGTCAATATGGGATTAGAATTTTTGACCATGTGGTTAGAGTTTTGATCATTGCTTCCCCGTTCTTCATAGTTAAATTAATTCGCATTGATAAACTGGGCTTTGTGTGTTTCCCACACTGCCATAAGGCCAAAAGTACTCGTGTGAAAGGAATATGTTGGATATCTCTATGCCGTTCTTGGGTCTTCACCAAATGGTTTAAACTTAAGGATATTTAGTCTTGAACAATATCAATTTGAAAAGCGAGTCTGAAAGGAATATGTTGGATATCTCTAAGCTGTTCTTGGGTCTACACCAAATGGCTTAAACTTGAGGATATTTAGTCTCATTACCAATTTGAAAATGGATAGTTTTTTTGGGGTGCATGTCTTATCCTGGAATCGGACATGTTTACTTTTCTTGTTTGATTGGTTGACCTTTTTTATACTGTCAATTTAGAGTTGTGTGCATGTTAGGGTCAAGAGTTTTCATCAGTGTTCTTTTTCTGATTTTGCAGTGTATGTTATATCTTCCTCAGATTTACTCTTTCCTTTTTTTACTTTTAATATTTTTTGCTGGAATGGACATGCTAATTATTTTAATTTTGATTTTGTATGATTCATTTATATTTATTCTTATAACAGTTTGTGTGTCATGCCTTTTACTTTTAATCATATATGGTTGGTGGAAGATATTTGTCTAATCCAAGATATTATTATTGTCAGACAATTACTGCTAGTGTCTTCGTAAATGGTACTACTGTGATTTGTGAAGCACGGATTATTTTGAGGGTGGGAATTCCGTCTACTATCATGTTGCATGTGCAGAGTGAACAACTTGGGATTGGCCGCCAATTGCCAATTTATCCATTATTTCCTGAGGTGACAGTTAAAATCAAGTTTCCATTCATTTATGCATTATTGTATTTCAAATTCTAATATTGACAACCCTTTTGGTTTTATCAGGGTACTCTATTTTCTTTCTATGAGCTATGTAAAAATTACCGGTGGACCATTGAAGATGAAAAGGTTTGGCTATATCTTCAACTTTATTTTTCCATTTCAAAATGCATTACTTGAGAAAATACAAAAGAATGGAAAATACTAAACCCTAAACCCCAAATATAAAATAGATATTACATCTATATTCAAAATGTTTAGGAAAAGGAGGTCGGGCATGTTTTTCAATTGACACGATTGACATTCTAAAGTTTGGAGATTATTAAGATCAGGAACCATCTTCCTTACTTTTGACGAATGAGGATGACCTATGCGTTCATGTAGTAGTTTAGGACATGAGGATGCAACATAAGATACAGATGAGTTAGTACCAAGGTAGGATATGCCTCTTGATTCGTGTCCACCAATCATTCGACTCGTACTGTGTTCCCACATAACAAAAGAGTTGACATCAAATGTTACTCAACAATGACATCAAATGTTACTCAACAATGCAATCTAAAGAAATGAGACTAAAGGGACAGGCAAGAAGAAAAAGAACAAATTTTTAAGTTTAAAGGAGTAAGGGAAACTTGACCAATTTCTTGGAAAACTACTTTAGATCCATTGATTAGGGTTATGAAATGAAGTGTTTGAGGAAGGAGAGAGAAGAGAATAAAGAGATATTATCATAAATATGATCAGAGGCACCTGAGTCAATTATCCATGGATTTTGACTCTCCATAGATTGTAAAATGCAACCTTTTGACCAACTGGGAGGAGTTGAAGATGATTGTGCTTGGCTATTGGATTTTGACCTCAAATATTCTTGATATTCTTCATTATAGAACTTTGGCTCAGAAGTTTTAGATTTAGAAATATTGGCTGCCTTGTCAGAAAAGCCATGTAAAGAGTAACGATTCTCTTGGGTACAACACATTCTTTTACAATATGCACATTGAGGATGCCTTCTACCACCACACCCTCCTTTTCCACGAGTAGAAATCATGGTAGAAGACTAAACAAATTCTTGAATATATCTATCTTAAGAGTTGGAACACGAAGGAGTCGTCTTGTCAAGTCTTTCATAGAAGGAACTTCTTGACTAGTTAAAATTTGATCAAAATATGGATTCATTGCATGGAGAATCATAATTTTTTATCACATTTAAGGAGTCAACTTTCAAGAACATCTTCAATTCCTCAACCTCTGTTTGAGCTTTAGCAATAAAATATTTCATGTCATTCTCAAATTGCTTGAGAGAAGTTAATTGATTAGCATAATCGTAGAGGTGTTGGATATTGTTTGCAAAAATATTTTGGGCCTTTATTCCAAAAGGAGTTATAAGCTTTGAATGACCTGAGAGTGCTCAAATAGTGGGCTCTACTAATTGCCAAAGTAGAGCACAAAGCTAAAAATAATTTTTTTTCCACTGTTGAACTTGATCTGGTGATACTCTATATCAAAGTTCAACTAAGTCAGACCAAGATAAGTAGCTTTGCCATTTAATTTCTTCGAAGTTATAGAAGTCCCTGAAAAAGAGGAAATAGTCCTTGAAGACATGTTGAAACAAGGTAAAGGTAGGGACACAGTCCTATAAGGCAACACAGAAAGATCAAAGGTCAACTCTAAGGTTTCTGGAGAGAGAAACGATGAGCAACTCTAGACGACTTAGCAAATGGTACTGAAATGAAGAATAGAGGACGGAAATGAGCTCAAAAGACTCTACCGAGCCAAGCCGTGGTGGTCCAAAAGGTTTTCAACCATTGGAAGATGGCATGTGAGACACACGAGCCTAGGTCAGCCAAGATGGTGACGACACATGATGACTCGGCGGGCGAATTTGGATGTGCGGCCACCAAGATTGGTTTGCACTCTTCAAGACGCATTGGACCAATGCATGGACGAAACATCGGCAACAGACGGTGTTGGACGGTTGCGGACAGTGATCGGATGACAATTTCTTTGTTGGATAGACAGGCGGAGTCGGATCGACTTGCTCTAACATCAACTTGAAAAAAATACAAAAAGAATAGAGAATGAATTTGAAAGAGTGAAGGTAATATCGGAACTCGGTATAGCACAAAGCACACAACAACTTTTCAATAAATTCTAATTCAGACTACTTTTATTCTAACTGCATTATATAGCACTGGCATACTGCAACTCGAGTACACACTGTATACAAAAGTTACTCTCCTAGGAATTTAAATTCTGTATGGCTCAAAAATCATATTACAATTAAGAAAAATGGCAAGAAACTATTGAACCAGAAGGAAAGTGTGTTGAGATCTAAATAGTAAAGATTTTGTTGAAATATGGGTGTAAATATTCCACATTTACTGTACAATAAATATAGATTGATTGAATAATAAATATAGATTTGTCTGTAAGAAATAGTTTATTTGGTAGATTTGCCCCTGATTTGAAGTCTTTATGTATGGAGATTTATTTCTTTTTATTAGGATTTCATTTCTCCTTTAAATACCAATGAATTGTTCGTTTTTAATTCAAGAAAAGTAGTTCCCTAATTATAGCTTACTGCCTACATATTTTTTACATACAACTGATTGGAAACAAAGCTTCTTACAACTTCGCCTGAAAACTTATATTTTCTGTATTTATCATGTAGTCAAGTTCATTAAGTTTGATTTCACCCAATCAAATTCTAATTGGGTATACTAAATAAAATTCAACCCGACTCAATCCATAAAAATCTAATTAGGTTGTGTTGGCTAGGTTCAGGGGTTGGATACAACTTGCTTTCACCTCTAATAAAGAGCACAACCTTCCAACCCCCCGCATACTAAAATAAACACCGGGGTTTAAAACTGTCAATTCAAGAGTGTAATCTGTCCGTCCTTATACTCAAAGGTAATCTAAATAATCTTGTCTTTGTTTCTACAGGTATTGAGCTTCAAGGTGGCAGAGACCCTGCCCGGGGATAGGATCCAGTTTACTACTTCAGCAGGAAGTCAAGTTAATAGTTATTTTGATGAGAATAACATTGGCTTTATTAATGTCTTGTATGGAAGGTATTAAGTAATTTGACGTCTAAGAATAATATTACGTGATAAAGAATGTTCAATAGTACTTTACTTTAGTATTTTGGTATACTATAACTTCTCCCGCCTTCCAGTGTATCATAATTGTATGTATAATTCTTTCTCACTTGTTTTTTATCTAATTATTAGATGTCTGAATCCAAATGTTTATCATGCTTCCAGTTAATATCTATCATTGGTATAGAGTCTTCTTAATATTCATGTTGGTTTTCCTGTAGTTTTTGTTTCTTGTTACTGCAATTAGTTCCTTGTAATATGTTGGTTTTCCTGTAGTTTTTGTTTCTTGTTACTGAAATTAGTTCCTTGTAATAGCAATGTAAAAGTGTACACAGGGTTTGACAACAACTCAATGAAGAAATAATTATAAACAATTTCAAAAATAGGGTCGAGGAATCTGTGATTCAGTTCCGAATGTTTGTTTTTTCAGATCTGCAGGCAGGACCAATGTTGCTGTGTCTTTCTCGTGTGAACTTTCAACTTCAGGGTCAAGGGCACAGTCAAAGTTTTACAGTTCATCTTTGTCAGTAACAGTGATTCCTGATCTTCCACTGGCTTTGGGAGTCCCCATAACCTGGATTCTTCCTCCCTACTATACAATGACAAGCCGTTTGCCTTCACTGTCAGAATCCTATGCACAATATGATAGTCGGAATCGCAGGGGAACCATCAGCTATTCTTTATTGAGAAGTTTGGAGAAAAATGAAGCTCTGCAAAAAGATGCCATATTCATTGATGGGGACAGAATTAAAACTACCAAAAGTAATAATCTTGCTTGTATTCAAGCTAAAGATCGTACAACAGGAAGAACAGAGATTGCTTCTTGTGTCAAGGTTTCTGAGGTATGGAATATTCTTTCACTTACTGTTTACTTGTGCCACTTCTTGGCACTCAGGAGACTAATGAGAGTACAACTTTACAGCCTTGTGACATTATGCTTTCTGCTTGTACTGACTCTTTTTTACAGGTGTTGGTGTTGATTAATAACTTTATGCAAAGGATATTTAAAATAATAAATGGTTTTAAATCTGTTTTCCTTGTTTGTACACTGTTGCATTGTGCTGAGAGATAGCTGCACTGTGTTACATTAAATTTTTAACATGCTTGTGCGCTTTTAGCCTTGTGCTGACAATTGTTATTCTCCTTTATCAGAGTATAGTTACTCTGCAAAATATTGTTTTCTTTTCTATTTCTGTACAGCAGGCTAGAGAACTCTATATACTTGACTGTACGCAGTTATGTTTGTTACAGATTAGTTAGCTAATATATTTGATTGTACTCAGTTACACTTCGGTTAAAACTTCATTTTACAAGAAATCTAAATCTCTTCATTTTCTCTGTCAACCTGAATGTCCTGTGTTTAACTGCTGGGTAGGGACGGGAGAGAGATCCATTAATCCATTGCCCATCTTTAAATTCCATAACTAAATCCATCAGATTTCATTTAGGTATGTAAGTGGATCGGGTTGAGTTTATTTAGTCTAGTTTCAGTATAACCCAATTAAGTATAATTGGATTGGGTTCGGTTTATCCCTTTTTATTTAGCTGCCCAACCCTGGTTGGGTTGAGTCATCAGGTTCAGCGACTAAAACGGATAGTTACCATTTTAACTTAACAAAAAAATACCTGAAAATCAATGTTTCCTAATTCTTATAAAGCTAGAAACAATACTTGCAACAGGAAAATGACAGTAGTTGTAAAAATACTGAAATATACTTGAACTATGTAAGAAAATAAATAATTATTTTATTGATAATAATGACGCCAGATACATTCTCATCTTCTCTTTGTAATAATCGAATCCTTCAAAATAAGGAATATGGAGATGTTGAGTTTATTAGGTTTGAATTCATAAACTCATTACTAATCCCAATTCTAATTTGTTTCGTAGAAAAAAATCAACTCAATCGGCAAAAGTGTAACCAGGTTGGGTTGGATTGGTTGTTGGTTGCAATCTGCTTACACCCCTAATTACTACACTGAAGTTTAATGGATTGAATTAATTCATCAAATGCTTAATGGACCGACCATTCATATATAAAATTATATCCATTGTATTTATATATCCATGTTATAGTTTATATATGTGTGTGGATCTGAGTGCAGATGATAAACCATGCCATTTGCATTATGGATGTATGCTATTTGTTTGGAAATTTTCTTAACATCATAAATTTATTTAATATGATCAGGTGGCTCAAATTAGAATAGCCAGCAAGGAGGTTCTCCTCAATGTGATTAACCTTGCTGTTGGTGCAGAACTTGATCTTCCAACAAACTTTTATGATGCTCTAGGTATCAATGCCTCCTTGATAATAAATCACATACGGGAACTTTCGAACTGAAAGTAGTAATCTTTTATTGTCTCTTACTGTGGTTCAACAGGAAATCCTTTCCACGAAGCCTATAATGCAGTGCCTTTTTATGCTGAAACTAACTACCCTGATGTTCTCTATGTAAACAAAACAGCTGATGGAAAAGGCAATGTTCATATCAAGGTTTGTTAATGACTTTACTGGAAATCAATCTTCTTGGTCCCCTTGTTCTTATAATTTGGAGCAACAAGCTGCACAAGAACATGCAGCTTGCACAATCATAGATTTTTGGAACCATGACCTTTCTTTTTATCTTGAAAACTGTCCTTTAGGACTTAGGTCTCTAACAAAGCCGAGCCTGCATTGTGTTATCATGATCAGACTTAATTAGTGAACTTTATGTATCCTTGCGATTCAACTTGAATGCTTTGTTTGGTCTGAGAAAGAAAATGGAAAGGGAGAAGATAGAAAGTAAGTAGTGAGAAAGAGTATATTTTTAAGGGTTGTTTGCTACAAGAGAAACATTAAAAAAAGGGAAGAGAAAGAAAATGAAATTTCATTAAATAGACAATTATGTTCTTCTGAAAAATAATGTTATAAATAGATATAAGGCTACTTTAGGAAAGATGTAAAACAATGTTTCTCTCTCTTTACACTCACAACACAAGAAAATAGAAAGTGGCAGGTCCCATTATCCTTTTATTTCTTTCTCACCTTTTTCTCTCATGTCAAACTAGGAGAGTTTCTCCTTTCTCATTGTTAGAATAGGTATTAAATATAGGTTGTAAGTACTTGTATTGGAAAACTACTATATGAGTTGTTTACTTACTAACATTAATTTCTTGTACTTTTTTTGTGTTCTTGATGTAATTTTTTTCTATAAAGAACAAAGATCAGTTGAGAGATAATCAATCTCTAAGCTCTTTTTATCATATTTTCAGTCTTAAGTTGGTGAGTAGGTCGATCCCATTTTACTAGTTTTGCATTGTCCACTGTCGTCCACCATCATCCTCCATTGTCGTCATCTCTCCCTAGGCATTGTTTTGTCATGACAAACACCTAGTTTGGTTCGTCTCATTGAAATACAGTGAATAGACCAAATTTTGTTGTCGTCTACCGCCGTTTGCCGTCTTTTTGTCCAACAACCACCCGATCTGGTACTTCTCGTTGTGTGATGTCCAACCTACCTGGTCACGTCCAATGGTTCTCTGCCACACATTGCCACAAGAGCCATCTTCATCCATTGCAGCTCGGTGCATGAAGGTCAAGTGCCACCTTCCCATCACCAGAACAACACCGCATCTTCTCCACAAGGCTCACCAGAACTCCTTGTCCTTGTTTTGACCATTGTTTTTCTGGTTTCAGCTTTGTTTTAGAGGCTCCTCTCTCATCCTCTTCCTCTACCACTATTTGCCTACTTTTATAGTTGGTACTAGGTGTGGAGTGTAGGTTATTGCTGAAATTCTGATTATTGGTGAATTGTTCCTTCAATATACCTTTCTTTACTCAAAGTGGATACAAACTTCCACAATGTTCCTTTTCTAAGAGGATGGGCCACACTCAAAATAAATACTTCTTCTTTTAACCTAATTTCCTTAAGTCAATTAACTAAATCTTTAAATTTCTCTATAACCTACGCAAATTCTTTTGTTATACAAGAGTGTAATCAAGTTGATTATATGGTGAAGCACATGAATCTAGGAGATTCTACTATCTAGGCATATGTCTTTGTTTAGCATCCCCATCTCCTATGCTTCTACATGATTACTTGGGTCATCCATATTCATCAAAATTAAAAAGGATGGTTCCCAAACTTAGCAAATTCCAAGTCTTAGAATGTGAGTCATGTAAATTAGGAACACATATTCGGTCTTCTTTTCCAAAAAGAACTAAATCATGATGCAACTTTGTCTTTTCTATAATTCATTCTGATATTTGGGATCCAAGTCGAGTTTCATCCTTTTGGTTTCTTTACTTTGTCACTTTTTTTTATGAATATTCCCCTTGCACTTGGGTTTACTTAATGAAAGATCAGTCTAAACTTTTGAATATCTTTATGTCTTTACTTTATATCTTTACATTGCTTCCAATTCAGTGTTTCATGAGAGGACTAAACACATAGAACTTGACTGTCATTTTATTTGGGAAAAGTTGTTGTCCAAGGAAATTTGTACTGAGTTTGTCGAATCCAATGATCAACTTGCATATGTCTTAACAAAATTCATAAGTGGACTCGAATTGAATTTATTTGTTCCAAGCTTGGTACATACAATTTGTATGCTCTGGCTTGAGGGAATGTTAGAATATGTATGAAGTGTAGGTAGTAAGTAGTTGTATTTGAAAACTGTTATATGAGCTGTTTACTTATTAGCATTAATTTCTTGTACCTTTTGGTGTTCCTGATGTAATTTTCTTCTATAAATAACAAAGATCAGCTGAGAGATAATCAATCTCTTAAGCCCCTTTTATCATATTTTCATCTTAAGTCTCATGTATATCTCTCTCCCTCTAATTTCTTTCTCTTCTATTTAACCTCTACAAAACAGAGAAGAGAACTTATCAATGAGTGCATTGCTTTAGAACAAACAATATTTGTTTAGAGTCTACGCAGTTTTTTAGTGTCTGGCATTTTTATTCGGTTTACTATCCGTGAAATGTTTTTGCTCAGCTAAGTAAATTAATAGAATTGTTGTCCTGACTGCTGATGGTTGAAGGCAATTCGGCATGGTAAAGCTCTTGTGCGTGTATCAATTGGTGAAGATCTGCAAAAATCAGATTATGTGCTGGTAAGTAATAGTTTTCCCCAGAAATGTGCATGAAGTTGTATACTGTTCTACGTACATATCTTAATCTCCTATGGTGTATGCTAAAATTTAGAACCTATACTTTAACAGTATTAAAATAATTCATTCTGATGTCTGATACACCTTAACTGGCTTATAATTTTTTCAAGGTGATTTACCTTATCAGAACCGAGTTAATCTTGCAGGCCTTTCTCTCATTTGTTAAAATGTCTGTTAATATTAGCTATCTGTTAGCCCTTGTTAGTATCAGTTAGAGCTAGTTAGCAAATTATTTTTTTTAACAAGTAATTCTGAAAAAGGAAGAAAAAAAACAGAATAAAAAATAGTTGCTATATTTCCTTATTACATCTAGACTTGTTTTCTTATTTAGTTAGAATTAAAAGCCTAAAAATACAAGTATAAATAGGGATTTGTGCTTTGTCTTTTTTAACACATGCAACCTGTCATATAAATGATATATGCATTTTTCGATGTATCTCTGTCACCTAATGAATTGTCCCTGTGCAAGTTATACATCTGACACGTTGTATTTATTCAACTTGCTTCCCCACTTCCTAAGTATCTTCCACTATCTGAATCTATGTATTTTTTTCCACGTTTTGCAGATTAGAGTGGGTGCCCATATATATCCTCAAAATCCAGTTCTTCACATAGGAAGTCCTCTTAACCTAAGCATAAAAGGTGTGGTCGTTTTGGGTGGTTGCTATTAATTTATTTTTCTGAAAATGTGATATATCTCTAGAAACAATTTTCTTCTCTAAAAAAGTTGTAACTTGTATTTGCCAGAGATGTAATGAAACCATTTTTATATTTGTCTAACATGATTTTGGGAGAGTTACTTTATTAACCCAGCACTGGAGTAGATAGTTATTTCAATTGCTTGACTGAGTTTTGAGTTCAGGGCATTTAATCTTTTTCTTTTAGCAAATGATTCCCAATTGATAATGCATTTTACCTTTATGTTTCAGGTTTGAGTGATACAGTTTCTGGACAGTGGTTTACTACAAATAGAAGTGTAGTATCAGTTGATACACTATCTGGGATGGCCAAAGCCGTTGGGCAAGGTTCAGCCCAAGGTGCTAGATTTAAGTACTGAAAATGAACTTTTTAATTGTCATTCTGGAGTATTTGCTCTATAAACAATTATTACTCCCTCATTGAATGTTATTATGAGCAGTATCTTTCCGTTATGGAGGATCAAAACTGCAAACAACAATTACAGTGTTGAAAGGAGATTATATTTCTGTGCTTGGTCCAAACGAGATGTTAACTAATGTCCCATACCCCTCGAAAGGATACAACTTCTCCGTGAAATTCAGGTTTGTGAAATATAACTCTAGACTTTCATTTGGTTTCAATGAAAGCAACCTGCTTTTCTGACTGAATAGATTGTAATAGTGATTCCTACAGTGAATCCCTTGATGTACCTGGAGAAAACAAGAGAATTTTATTCAATTGTAGAGTAGATCCGCCATATGTGGGGTATAGATCTTTAATCATTTCTCTCATTTGATTATTCAAAATGAACGATTCATTCTTAGATATATCTTCTACCTTCGTTCACTGAAGGTACGTGAAGCCATGGCTGGATCAGGACTCTGGCAATTCATATTGCTTATTTTTCCCTTACTCACCAGAGCATTTGGTGCACTCAGTACCTAAGTTAGAAGGCATGAGGCCGGATGTATCACTCTCCATTTCTGCTTATCTTGAAAACGAACATATTTCTGGATCTGCTTCAGCACTTTTTATTGGAGGATTTTCTATAATGGAGATGAGCAAGGTGTGGATCCTTTTATTCTTCCTCATTTCGTTGCTTCAAATTACATTTCAGAATTAGGCAAGAGTGCTTGATTTATGAAGTTTAGTGCCTGTAATTTTCTTGATCTGGATTCTTGATCAGTTTGCTCTCCTTTATTTCTGTAAATTCATTGGACCCCTCCCCACTACCTGATTGTGAAATAAAAAATTAATTTATGATGTTAATATGTTACCCCCACCCCCTCAGAATCCGTTGCTGCTGAATCTGACACCAGGCTATAACAAAACTGGCATTACCATATTGGGAAATACTGGTAAGATGGCATATCTTCGTTTTTTTTATCTTGCGTGATGACCTCATTTTGTTGCTTGATCATCCAATACTTTGTCAGAAGTTGCTCTTTATAAAAATAATGTGGCCTGGTGGGTGATGTAAATCATTCTGATGGGTCCCATGGAGATCTTCCTTCTTGTCATCTTCACTAATTGTTGAGAGCATAGTTGTATAAAAATTTGTTACTGTCTTCTACAATATGTAAAGATAAACCCGTTCGCCGTTTTGTTATAGATGTTGAAATTAACTGGTATCACCGAGATTTGATTATGATCAGTCTCGTCCATAGAGAAGATATTGGCATTCGTGGGTTTGCACGTTACGAGGTGAGTACTTTCAATAGGTTTCATCACTGGTCAAATCTAAATTTGAAAAGTTAGGAGCCTTGCATTTCTTTTGTGTGTACTGCAATCCAATGCTAAAATATCATCTGAAAAGTTGCAGAGCTATCAAGTGAACTTCCATTGTTAACATGCAATAAATGTTCTGATTTTGGGTTTAAAATAGATTCGAATTTATTTTTCTTGTTCATGTCTCCAGGTCCAACTTCTGAAATCCAAGAGATTCAAAGACAAAATCCTCATCACACTCCCAGCCAATGGTTACATATTCGTGAAGCTTTATATTACTTAATTTCCTTCAGCATTTATAATTTTTTTTTCAAAAGGGAATAAACTCAACACTGTTTGGGTATACTTCTTCATAAACATTTATGGAGAAGAAAATAAGTAAAATGAAACAAACGAAATAGCTTATTCAAATTAACCTGTGGGAGAAATTTGTTTCATTTAGTCGATTTATTTTCGTATACATATGAACTTGTAGGGAAGTTTATTCAAACAAATTTGAAGTCTGTTAAGAGTTCACTATTTTAGTCTCTGAAAGCATAAAGCGCAGTCACATTAGTCGCAAAAGGAAGAAAATTTAAAATAAGTCTCTAAGCTTTTATTTTACCCTAAAGTTAACTACTTAATGTCACCTTAGTCCTTCGAAATCATGTTAATATTATCACTGAAGTCATACTGTTTCTTGAATTTTTGACTAAAGTTGGTGACAGATTGCAGTTTCACCGGGCTTATTTGAATTTTATTACTTTTAGAAATTAAAGTGACAGCCTCTTGATGATCAAGTTGGATATTCATCCCAAAGTTTAATCTTCCTTTTCCCTGTTTCATTACAGGCCAGCGTGTGGAAATAGACGTCAACCATGAACCTGAGGAAACAGCTCCATCCAGCATAGCCATAAATAAAGCCTTCTGGGGAAGTATCCTGGGGTGTTTTCTGCTGTTGATTTTATCAATCGTTATCTTCACACGTTTCTTGGACAAACCAGAGAGATCTCAGCAAACAAGTCCCTCAGTTACTACAACTACAAGCATTGCAGCGCACACAACTCCTGATAGAAGTAACCCTTCTGTTGTAAATGACTCGTCTCCTCGAACACCTCAACCGTTTGTAGACTATGTCAGGAGAACCATCGATGAAACTCCATATTACAAGCGAGAAGGGAGAAGAAGGGTTAATCCACAGAACACGTTTTAGACTCTACCACTACTCTAACTTTACCTGACTAATGTTGTATGTTCTCCAAAACTGAGAATTTTGTTATCCTCATCTAGTTGTGCAAATTTAGGAATGTGTTATCATTCTTTCATGATCACATTGAATATTTTGTCTCGTTCTTTGGTTAGTCCTGCAGTTTCATTACCATGTAGGGATTTTTGTAATTGCTCTACCTTATTGCTTCACCGACTAGCTTGTTTTTTGAATGATGGTAATGCAATGTCACTTGTAAGATAAGATACATTTGTAGCGGTGGTAGATAAAGAAATAGTGGACTGAAATATGATATAGAATGGATTCAATGCCATTTTGTTATTTGGATATTAGTAATAAGTAATAAAATGGAATAAGGATTCCATTCCGTTGTTGGAAACAAAAGTGGAGCAAAATAATTTCTAACTTTTAATTTTATATTATGTTTATTTTATAACATTTTAATTTATTGTATGTACTATATTTTATTGGTATAGAAAAATATTTTTTTAATAATATTTTTTAGTGAAATATAGAAAAATTCATTGCGCCGTTAATAGTTTATATGTTTTCAAAGATAAAGTGATTCATTTCAAATTAAGGTCCATAAAATTTAAAATTATTATTTGTTTGGATTTGTAATATAATATATTAATAGTAGTAAATGTAAGTAATTTTCAATCTTCGGTCATTAAGTCGTTTGAAATATACTTTTCAAACATACCAACTAAACTCATTTGCTATTCATAAAAAAAGAAAAGAAAGGAAACACATTTCATGATCATGTATAATTTATTATTGTGTAATTAATATAAGGCGAGTTTTTAGTTTTTCACAAAACTGAAATTGTTAATATTTATCATCCCTTTTTGTTTTTAAATAAATTTTCAAGAAACAACATCATTTTGGAAATAGTTTTTAGACATGTTTCTCTTGAAATTGTTTCTGACGAGAAAGGCAGTGATATAAGTCAAAAATAATAAATTATTTGTGAAAACAATCAAAATATTGAGTGTTTCTTTGTTTGGCAAAAAAGCAATCAAATTATTGAAAATATATATATATTTTAGCAAAAAAACTTGCATGAAATGAGGAGCACAAGAGTCCATAGAAAAAGTAAGTCACATGAAAACCACAACAATATTTATATACTCACACCTTCGTAGTTTTTATATGCACTTTTATTTTTTATTTTTTAAATGTGTCATTGTGAGTTTTATTTCACTTTAAACTTTCTTCTGTCTTTCTCCATTGTTAGTGCTGATGGTGATTTACAGTATTGGTAATGTGAGTTGTGGGAGCGATAAGTGATGGTCATGTACGTAATTATGTGGGGGAATTATTTTATAAATTTGGAATCATCGTTCCTAATTAATCATTACTCGTTTATCGTAACAGTGTTTGACTACCTTTTGGATTATTATATCTAGGAATATATTATCTAAATAAGACAATCTAAAAGTATAATGTACGCTATTTGTGAATGTTAAGTTTATTATAGATCTTATGATTTTTAAGAAAAAAAGTATATTATGATAATACAATTTATAATTATATGAGTGAAAGTTACATATTGAACGATTTATAAAATGATATTACTAAAGTTAGTCTAAAATACTTAATTCGAAAGATATGATTAGCAATTGTGGAACACATATTCCAAAATTAGTTAATGATAATTCCATATCACATGTTCCAAAATAGTTTATGCTTAATGTTTTGTGTTTCAAGAAGTTTTTTTTTTTAACAAGAAGTAAGGTTATAGATTATCTATTACACAAGACTCATTGTTTTGTTTTAGACTACAATTTACTAAAAGAAGTAGTTTTGACCATTATCTCAAGTATAATTTAACTAAGAATGGAATAAATTCAAGGATTATAGTGATATCTTTCTAATAAATGGTTATAGTCTAACTTAAAAGATACATATTTCTATAATTGTTTTCATATTTTCAAGAAGTTATATATAATTATGTTGAAATGTATTTGTGAATATCTTTATTAAGGTAAGATAATTTATTTGTTGTCATTGATATAGTGAAGTTAGGTATAACAAATGATTAATAACAATAGAAGACATGTATTGTTAGGTTGTGAAAGAAGTGGTGAATATAAACCATAGAGAAAGAATTTACAATAATTTTATTAGAATTAGGAAGTATGATTTTCTCTTTAAATTGTAAGGAAAACTAATGAACAATGATGGAGAATAAATTATGAAGTTAGTTTGTGGAATTCATAATCACTAATTGATAAATTTATGGGTAAGTCAATCATATGTTGACAAATTAATAAATAATGATATATTTACATTTATTGATATGACAAAGGATTTGATGAAGCCTAAAAGTATATATTCTATTGACATTGAAATATCACAATGATAAAAGTTTAACAATCATAAAGCAAGTGTACAATATAAGGATACATATTAAAAAATAGGAAAATGTCTTTGAACTGAAATGCAACATCTAATAATATTATTTAAGCATCACATATATATTCATTGACATAGATTCATTGGTAATTTAAGAGATGTCACAAATATGTTTTGGACACACCTTGATTGGATAAACTTACTCGGTGCATTTAACATTATATATATATATATATATATATAGGTTGTCCTTACTTAAGATTGTGAGTGTGATGACTATTGGGTGAC
>Ga0123340_1001755_pt1 | contig 18597 bp, 8 predicted proteins | sample SirMexnodulemix_FD_89961 | JGI IMG/M metagenome (GOLD analysis project Ga0123340, IMG submission 89961) | Root nodule microbial communities of legume samples collected from Mexico - Siratro Mexico nodule mix | ecosystem: Host-associated > Plants > Roots > Nodule | place: Mexico: Nepantla... | reverse complement strand
GTCAGAACGGAATGCTTCGTGCCGCTGCTGGTTGGCTTCCTAGACAATGTCAATGGCGACGTCGAGTTACTCAAACAGGTCCTTACAGTGTTGGATTTGGTTATCGCAAAAATGAAAGATCATGAGGGGTTGAAAAACTTGATACTAAAGAGGCAGGGCGAGGGAGAAAAACATAGCCTAGATTCTTTGCTTATCGCTCTCCAGCAAGTGAGCCATGTGAGGGGAGTGGGTACTGCGAGGGAGGAAGAAGAAGAAGAAAAGGGAATGGCAAAGGAGGGTGACAGAATAGAGGGCATGCGAGGGAGGAAGAGAGGGAACCCTAAAAAAGGAATACAAACGCGGTTGTTAGTGGGAACCGCGTTTTGTATGTGTTATACTTTTCATCGCGATTGTACAACCGCGTTTGTATCTTCAGTACTTTTTATCGCGCTTGCATTCATCGCGGTTGCACAACCGCGCTTATAAGGCTTATACAACCGCGATTAAATGTTTGTTTTCTACTAGTGATATATGTTTTGGTACGTGGTTTCCTAAGAAATACTTTTGAACTCATGTTATAAATATGTTCTCATTTCAAAAAAATATAGTTAAAGTGGTTTTCTATGTTTTGATATGTGTTTTGCTGATAAATATTTTTGAACTTATTTAAGATATAAGAATCTCGTGTGTTCATGTTTCCTCTCATCCTGAAAAAAATATAATTATAATGTTATGGGAAGCAAGAGAGTTCAAGTAGTTTCCTTTATTTTGATATATGGTTTGTTGATAAGTACTTTTGAAACCTAAGTAGAGAATGAAAAGTAGATATGATCATAATACACGTAAGTGAATAAAAATTATGTTTTTGTATATAATAGTGTCAAATGGATGTAATAACATATATAAGGGTATGAAAGTGTCATGATATATGAGAATGATACATTGACACTAATAACACTAACTTACCTTCATTTAATAACTGAAAATAATATTATTTTATTAAAATATAATATTTTATCATAAAAATAAAGTGTGAGATTGGTGTAAGTTGAATAATGATAAGCTTGACACTCAAACAAATTTTACAACCACTTCATAAGTGTCATTTTACCTTTTATTCTTTTTGTTTCTTAATAAATTTTATTTTTATAATGATTATAATATCTTAAAAATGAGTTGTAATGTGATGGTTGCATTTGTCAAAAGATTTTTTTTTTCATGTAATTTATATACAGAAGTGTCAAAAACCCTAAATCCTAATTTATAGTTGGCAGTGAATTATCTATTGAGGAAGTTGGGAAAAAGGTTTTCTAAGACGGTGGGAGTAGTTGATCTTGGAGGTGGATCAGTTCAAATGGCATACGCCGTCTCAAGTAACACTGCCAAAAATGCTCCAGTCGCACGTGATGGGGAGGATCCATACATAAAGAAGCTTTATGTCAAGGGCAAAAAATACGATCTCTATGTTCACAGGTTTCATTTCTCATTCTCCCTATAAGTTTAGATTCACATCATTTTCAGAATAAACACATACCAACTAAATCGTGAACTGTAGATGACCCAAGGCATGGTTAATATTTAGTTTTAAACATCATAAATTTTGTATCAGTTACTTGCGCCATGGTAAAGAAGCATCTCGTGCTGAGATTTTGAAGGTCACCGATGGTTCAGCTAACCCTTGCATTTTGGCTGGATACGATGGTAAACAAACACATTGCTTTGTGCCACACACTTCATGATGATATGTTGAAAGATGGGAATAAGAAGTGAGTTTGTTATTGTTTATAGGGACCTATACATATTCAGGAGTGGAGTATGCAGTGTTCCCCCCAAGTTCAGGGTCCAGTTATGATGCATGCAGAGAGATAGTCCTTGAGGCTCTCAAACTGAACGAGCCATGTTCTCATCCCAATTGTACATTTGGGGGAATATGGGACGGTGGAAGAGGAAGTGGACAAAGAACTATTTATGCTACTTCATCATTCTATTACCAGGCCTCAGACGTATGTGCATTATTTTAGCACAAGTTTCTAATTTGGATTTCTTTTCTCAGGCTACACTAATAGTAATTTCATTGTTTGTTCTATAGGTTGGTCTCATTGATGCAAACGCACACAATGCGATTGTTCATCCTATGGATCTTGAAAACCTGGCTAAGCAAGCTTGTGGAAAAACATTTGAAGAAGCCAAATCCAGTTATCCACGTCTTTCAGAAGAAAGAGTTCCATTTGTATGCATGGACGTTGCATACCAGTATGCATTGCTGGTTGATGGATTTGGTAGGTTTGCACTATGATCACGTTGAATTTGATACAAATTGGTCATTATTACTAATATTATACGCATTTGTTTTTAATTGCTCCGTTTGTTTGCAGGCCTAGATCCTTGGCAAGAAATTACATTGGCTCTTGAAATTGAATATGAAGGTGCCGTTGTGGAAACATCATGGACTCTTGGCACAGCCATAGCAGCTATATCATCATTGCCTAAATTTGAACGGTTAATGTATTTTATGTAAGCTTCTATATATTTGGAAGCTATAACTTATGCCAGTGCTAGTGATGCCCTATTACTAGAAATAAATGAAACTTTCCACTTTAAAGATTAGAGTCTGCAGGCGAGGTTGTGATTGAAAAAATTCCTTAATCAGTTTAATTAATTATTTACCAAGCTAACTAATTAATCTGGTAATTTTTTTAATTTTATGTTATGACTTCAGTTGTCAAATCTTTTAAAATCCATAATTTTAGTTTATCCATTCCATTTTTTTTATGTAATTAAATTCTAAATTTAACATATTAATTTAAGGGGATATGTTAAAAGCAATTTAATTAATCAAATATTAGAAAGATATTTAAGATAATGAAAAAAATTACATGTGAATAGATCCATTCAGCAACCTAATCTAAAATAAATTCGATTACTATTTTTTTTTACAGACCCAATAACTCATTTTTTTTTATCGTAATAAATGATTTTCTTTTACTTAATAATCATTATCTATGAGCTTGTTTAATCTACAAAACCTAAATACAAGATAGAAAGTCAATATTAATACAATTAAATAAATACTTAACAAAAAAACATCTTATCTGTTTGAAGTGAGATTCTTTAAATGCATGCATGAAGTTGTCTATCCATGCTTTCACGAATTTTTTCGAATTTCTCTTTGCATGGAATCAACCATGTCTTATTTTCATATTCAACAAATAAAGGCTATGGGACACAAATACTTTCAAAATATTTAAGACAACTCTCAAATCAATCAACATCTATACAATCAATGACACTTCCCACGCCTCTATAATAAGATTCCAAGTCTATCTGGAATTAACTAGCATTTTACACTTTTCTTTGACATTCTTATTAATGTGGAACCACCATAACAAGTTAGCAGCTTCTAGAAAAATAATGCTAATAGCATTTATCAAAGTCAGGTCTCTATCTCAAATAATAACTTGAGGGTGTACATGACCACTAAGAAATAACCTTTATAGTTTTTCCAATGCCCAAACAAAGTTGTTTTCACATTCATTGGATAACAACACAAAGGCAATCGACAAATTGAATCCAGTAGAAGTGACACCAACTATCTCAAGCAACAACCACTTGTATTTACTTATTTTGTAAGTGTTATCCATCAATAAAACAATGTGAAATGCATTCAACAATTTCTTTGAATAAGGCTGTGTCCAAAACAAATCACTCAAAATCTCAGAAGACATATGACAGCTACTCCAATGAATGTATTGGTCACACTCACGCAACACCATAAGCTGTTGCATTTCTGTTCTTGGTCCTCTAACTGATATCTTATAAGTATATCTCGCATTGTACAACTTCTTGATTTTGGTCACATTATCCACATTATTCTCCTTCAAGGTTAACAAGACGTTTGCCGACCTAACTTGACTCTTCGTCATGTCCACAACTAATGCATGTTCATCACTTTTTAATCTTCCCACATAAGGGTGACTTACTAATGTCTCAGATAATGTATGATTGTGCAAACTGCATATGACCTTCAACACGCAACCATCTCCATTGAAAATTGGTTTGTCTCTCAATTTGAAAGAGCAACCACACTTCCTTGAACTAGTAATACTCACATCTACTTCCAGCTTGTATTTCCTGTACTGACCACTCCGTTCATAACCTAATAACGCAAATGTTTTTCTTCCTTGTTTTTCGTTTGCTTTATTTGATCTAAGTATCACAATTACAAACCCAGCCCGAAACGCAACTCCACGAACTCATTCTAGTAAAGCATCTCGTGTTAGAAACACCTACAACAAAATATATTACATGTTATCATATGAGATATCTAAATTCTTACACAAATTACACCATGAAATAAACTTACCTCATATGTTGTGAAATAATTAACCAATTCACCACCATCAAAGTTAATTAGTTCTAATTGTTCCATATCGAATATTTTATCAACTTCATCGGATATTTTTGTCCAAATATGCTCCTCCATCCTCAATTGTAGCAATAACCTATATTTACCAATATGCAATGACTAATGAATTCAAATTTTTAGAAAAACACAAATCTAGAATTGGAAGGTAAAAATTGACTTCCAGATTGGCCTGTTTCGAAATGTATAAAAATCATTTCCAAAATGCCCTGTTTGGGAAGCATAAAAATCACTTCCAAAAGGCCTTATTTTGGAAGCATAAAAATCACTTCTAGAATGTCCTGTTCTGGTTAATTTTGCTTTTGGAACAAGCCAATTCGGAAGTCATTTTTATACGTTTCGAAACAGACGATTCAAAAAGTGATTTTCCAAAAATCCAATAAATTTTCGGTATAGACTATTTCAGAACGTGTAAAATAGCTTTTGAATTGGCTTATTCTAGATATTATTTTTATCTTTCTACAACAGGCCAATCCAAAAGTTATTTTATACTTCTCAAACAGGCCATTTCAGAAGTGATTTTCCAAAAATCTAATAAGCTTTCATAATAGGCTGTTCTGAAACGTGTAAAATGACTTTTGAATTAGAACCCTAATATATTGGATTTCCGAATGTTCTATTATGGAAGTATAAAAGTAACTTCAAAATGCTTCTGTAAAACACATTCTAAAGATTTTTCTCTGGATCCTATGTTCCGGAATACAAAATAAAACCCACCCCACACCAACTTAACTTAGACAATCAAACATTCTACTGCTGCCACCACTGTTCCGCCTCTGCCAACGACGCCCAACAACCACTACCGCCACAACACCTACTGCAACGGTCACAAGCAGCAACAAGTTCACCTTCCTTACGCATTTCACTGTTCCAATGCTTTAATAAACATTCAGAGGGGCACAACGATCTTTTCATATAGGACAAATTTAGAATTTTAAAATTGAAAAGAGGTGCAGGAAGAAGCCGTCTTTGCTTCCTTTGAATTGAGCCCCCAAAAAGGTAAGTGTTGTTGGCACTTGAATTGGACATCGATCTACCCATCAGATGAACTTCATGTCCTGTCCCATTCCCGTCCTGATGCCTTTTTTTTTTTATCACTGCACATGCTTTCCATATTCACAGATTTTCTCCTCCCATCATACAGGCTTTCATTTGTGGCTATAGCCTCAAAGTCCTGTGCATGGCTATGTTCCATATCCGTTACTGCAAATTCCTTATTACACATTTGATAATGGACAAACTCTTCCTTGGAGTTGTTTTTCCGGTCAACGTCATCATCTCCGCTCAACTCCCGAGTCCGAAAATGATGACACACTTACTCTGTCGGATTCGGTCTAATTCTTGCTAGCATCCTCCGTCTATGACAATGACATTGGCATCTATAAAATTAAGTAACTTTTAGTGCAAAAACTACAATATTTAGAAAGATTGTACAAATACATAGACTAAGCAAATAATTAAATTTCTTTCATGAAATCTCTAATTCATGGTAGTTATTTCTGTTGTTTATTGGTTTTAGGATGATTTTCTGAATCCACTTAATTCCAAAAATCGTCTTGTGGATTGGGAAATTGCAGCTAAACAAGATTGTAAATTATCATTCGAGGAAGCGAAAACCAGTTTTCCAAATGTCGCGAACTTCCATTTGTATGCCTAGGTTATAATATATCAGTATACATTGTTTGTTAACGGTTTTGGTGTGTTTTAATTGATATTTAATTTCTTCCAAAAAAAATTTATATTTTCTTTTGGCTTAAAACACTAACTCTTGATTGAATTTTAGTATGCCTACATCCAGAGCTAGAAACTTACAGTGGCAGAAGGAATTGGATATCAAAATGTTATCGTGGAAACTGCATGGCAGAAGGAATTGGATATCAAAATGCTATCGTGGAAACTGCCTGTCCTCTAGGAACTGCCATAAAAGCCTGGACATTTAATAGATTAGTGTATTATATTGGTTCCGCTAAAATCAGTCAGTTGTACAACACAATACAATCAAGATTCTCAATCTTGTATCCTGCAAGATTCACCAAAAACTTGTGCAGCATCCTATTACACCTCTGCAATTGAAAACCCTATTCAATTATCGAAGAAAAAGTTAAATTACCAATAAAATTTTATTGACGGAACTTTATCCGTCGGTAAATATTATTATCGACAATTTTATCGACGAATTTCTAAATACGTTGGTAATTATCGACGGACTCAGAAATCCGTCGGTAAATTTACCTACAATCAATTTATTGACAGATTTTGAATATTTTCGATAGATTTGTTTCGTCGGTAATTTTTTTTTTTTGTAAAGCTTGGATATACAAACAAATCTGCAACAAAGTATGCAAGAAAATTGGCTCAAACAAGTTGCAGAAAACTTTCCTGATTGAAAAATGACAATGCAGTGCTATCACATATAAGAGATTTTGCTATGAGAAGTTTTATCTTGATTTCTTTCCATAAAAAAACACTCTTAAAAACTTGAATATGTTGAACATTTACAATCGTCCACTCGTCCACTGTGAACAACAATATTATTCTGACTTGAACATTGGTTCGAAAATTCGACAACACAATCCAATCGATATTGATTCAATTACTAAATTAATCCAATTATTAAATCTAATAATCAAATTAAAATAACAATTGAGCATGTAATTATGGAAAGAATTACAAAACACGAGCCTCAAAATTAAGAAACAGGACAACACTTGGAGATCAGATTGAACAGAACAATTAGCCACTCGTAATCACGATTGACATAGCAAGGTGGAAAGATAAATACAAAACGCACAAAAGAGAAAGAAAGGAAAAAAAAATTGTATTTAATTGTCTACTATATACTATGATGATGATCTCTTTTGGCTCTACCAAGAGAGTTGCATTTATAAACAATTTAACCTAAAACATGAAATGACTAAATAGTCCTCCACAAAAAAAATCTACTCAAAATATCTAGGTGTCGCCTTGCTGTCCAACCTTTGTGTACTGACTTCAAGTCCAATTTTAAGCAATTTTGTAGTAACATTTTTAGATCTTTAAGTTATCTACAAAACAAAACATGAATAAAGTAAATCTGAGTTCTATGGAAAAATTTATGTTCCAAAATAAGAAACACACTCAAATCTGTTAAAATTCTGAGAATGGTGTCAAAATAACAAATTTTTAACTGAAACCTAATTTTGGCCTACTTACAGCAAAATGGTGTAAAACAATAATAATTACCAACTAATTTATATTTATTCTTATCATTATGTAATCAGAAAGTGGTAAAAATAAATAAGTACCAGTTTTATATGAAAAATTAAATCGTTTTACTCTAAGAACAATCTATTTATTTTTACGCAGAATATTCAATTATGCACCAAATATATTCGCAAATCAAGATTAGAGAGATAGATAGATCACATACGCAGGATTTATATTGGTTCATTCTTCCTTAAGGACTATATTCAGTCTTCTTTGTCCACAAGCAAAGAAAATACACTAATTCACACTCAATCATACACCATATACAACCAAGATACTTTCTTGCACCCTGCAAGAAACTCCACTATGTTGTTATCTTCTACCTTGCACCCTGCAATTCTAGATACACAACACAAACACACACACACACACCCTCACATGCTATATTCCTCTATAGCAATACAAACAATCACCCAATTGAGCAAATTTTGTAAAACTAAGAAGAATCTGCACGCAATTTGAAACAAATAGACTCAAAACTAAGTTACAGAATATTTCCATGTTTGATAAAGAAGACATGAACAACACAGACTTCCAAAACTAGTGAAATTCACCCAAAAACTCCTTCTAGATCAAAGATCCTCTTTGAAAACAAATATGGATTTCTTTCTTGGAAAATTCAAGGCAATTCTCTCTTTGTAATTCACGTATTTTTCTCTCTGTATTTTTTGTAAATCTCATTATACCTCAAAGTATATAGAACGTGTGTATTTAACATTGTTCCAGTTTCTTTTAAACAGGTTTAAAAATACAGTTACTTCTCAGCCTATTAGTTAGTAGAAATCAAATCGATTAAAGTTTGATAAATCGATTTATTTTAACCAAAGTAGAATTTTAAATATGTTTTTCCAAAACAGTTCCAGTTTAATTTGTGAAGGTTTCTTGAGTATTTGTATTAGTAGTTGAACTTCTACACTTGTTCTCATCAACTTCTGCACACACACATTAAACTAGGACAAAGTCTTTATCTTTTTTTTGTCTTCACTTTGATTGAATTTTCTTTTTGCTTAACTTCATCAAATACCAAATCTATGAGATTTATAACACTGTTTAGCTGACTTTGATTGAATTTTCTTTTTGCTTAACTTCATCAAATACCAAATCTATGAGATTTATAACACTGTCTAGCTGAGACTGTCTAGCTAAGACAGTCTAGCTAATAGTGTCTAGTATCTAAGACTGTCTAGTTAATAACAACCATCTAGCTGAGATGATCTAGTTGAGAGCATCTAGCTAAGATGGTCTAGTTAAGACCCTCTTAGTAAGACCATCTAACTGAAATCATCTAGCTGATACGTGCAGTAGTAGTTTTATCTTTTTACATATGTATTATTTATATACGAATTTACACATTTCTTTTTAATTTTAAAACAATTCCTTGACATTAACAACATACAAATTTTTTCGTATGTAATACATCCATAGATAATCCATAAATTTCTTACATAGGATGATGTTCTTGTTGGTAATGTGCCTAAGCATTACCTACGGATTATTTCATAAATAACATTACCCGTAAAAAATAATTTGTTTGTGAATGTACATAGATCCCATTTATATATTTTTGTATGCAATTTGTCTATAATATATCTAGTTAGTGATGGATTTGGGACATTAGTTACATATTTCTTACGTCATAAAAATTGATTTATTGTAAATAGAACTACAATCTTTTATTCACCTTCGATAGGATGTGTTAAATTGACTCAAGATTAATTTTTTTTCTTTATATTTTAAAGTGTTAACTAAACCGAAACTATTGATTATATTAATTATATTTATCTCTTTGAGCATCGTAAAGCTACATTTTAACGTTTTATTTCGTTAATGTTCTTACCAGAGACTGGTTAGCTCCAACAACAACAAAGTCTTCCTGTTTATCCTCGGTCGCTCCTACCGTTCCTCCTTTTCTGCTATTTCGATCGCTCCAAAATCCATCGTCCTAGGAGGGGGGTCCTGCAAGCACTCCGACGCTCAACTCAGTTTAGGGTTAGAGTGAGCAGGTGGTTTAGATAGAGTTTAGAAGTACCTTATTTGTGGTGATTGAGCTCATATTTATAGGTGTTGTAATAGGCCTGGATACGATCGACCATACACATAAATCAACATTTGCATGCCCTTTTCGAAGATCCGCAATGACTAACCAAGATGACCATCTCGGTCGGTCACGGACGATGCTGTTTCACATGGGCGAACATGCGCAACAACCGCATGACATGTGACAGTCTCACATGCGAGGCACATGGAAGGTAAGTACAATAAATTTAGATTATAACAAAATCATAACAGATTGGACCTTATTTTGAAACAGACCCATTGGACCTGAATACTTCAGGCTCATTACAACACCTATAAATATGAGCTCAATCATTACAAATAAGATATTTCTAAACTTTGATCTAAACCACCTCCACACTCTAACTCTAAGCGTCGGAGTGTCTATAGAACCCTCCTCCCGGAACAATGGATTTTAGAACAATCGGAATAACAGGAAAAGAACAACGGTGGGAACGACCAAAAAGATAAAAACACTTGGAATTGACTATTCCAACGTTACTATTTAATAAATATTTAAATTATGCATTTCTGTAGTTAAAATGTTACCTTCAAATAAGTTAATTAATATTCAATATATAACATGTTACATGAAATTACATAACACTAGTAATGTTTCTTTAGAAATCTGATGCAAAAATCATAACTCTCAGTGTTGGAGAATCAGCTTTTAGACCGACAAAATTACGCTAATCACAATTTAGCATCAACTTTGTTCTGTTTTATATTGCTTTTCGAGCTACTGTTTCAGTGAGTATAATATGATGATATGATTATTTATACATCACTTGATTGTTTGTTAATGACAAAAATCATTTCAAAGCTTGTAAATGTTAATAAATATCAAAGTTAACGATTTCTTTTAGAAAAGTAATCAAACTATATAAAACGGATTAAACATGTTCTATCTCATGACTCGTACGAAAAAATATTTTATTCGTGCTAATATTCTAAATCCTTATTAAAATAATAAGCGCTCCTGGAACACGAGTTCGGATGAAAATATATTAAAGAAACATTTTGAATATTAAAATACAATTATTCAATCAACCATATATCGTGCTCATATTAAATAAACAACGTAACTTTCACATGATATTATAAACTACAAAATAGTAAATAGTGTAAATATAAAAAATTCATATCGTCTAGTGTACGCATAATGCTGACAGTATTGACAAAATAAATAACTCATCGTCGCTAACCAAAATAGTGCACGAGAACACGTATAATGGTGGATCCCCATGTTTGGCAAGGCGTAGATATATATTAATCACGATAAGATAGGATTTGTTCCTTTAAATAGAAAAATCATGATGAATTTGTTTATTTTAAAATTAAGTAAAAACAGGATTTTATTTAAGGTAAAATTAACTATTAATAGTTTTTATAATTCTTAAATAATAATTTAGAGATAAAAAATAAATTCAAAGAGTCGAATAGTTAAAAAACTTAAAATAAACAATAAAGAAAGGGTATTCATACTATATAAGATTGTAATGAATTAGCCACCGTAACATAGAGTCGACCATCGCTAACGTTAAAACGACACAAAATTAATTGTAAAAATTTCAGTCAGTTAACACAATTCTAAATTGATACCTAGGGACATAAATAATTTATTTTATAAAAAATAATTAAACTTCGATATCGTTCTAGATGACGCATCGCAGTTAAAAATAATAATTTAAATAAATTACAAAGAGTGGGTTTAGGAGAACAAATAAAATCCTTTTTATTGCATTAGCGTCTTTAATTAATGAGTCGTTAGCAACAATCAATGATGCTTATTTATAAATAATAATTTAAATAAAATTGGAAAAAAAAATGAAGACTTGACCAAGGGAAGAAAATTAATTGATATTTTATTATATTAACATCACTCAAATCGACGTTATATTAGCATTTGTGGCTAGATTTAATGAACATTATTTCAATAAGAGAAAATTCTTGTAAATTGGATCTTACTTTATTTCCTTTTCTTCCTCTTAGATATTAGATTTTAAAATTTACTAAGATATTTGTTAAAATTGATTTTCTACTTATCTTCCCATTTTTAATCTTTATGGATACATTATAGTTTTAATCAATTTGATTATTTTGATTATGAATAGTGATTGTGCTTTGCATTTATAATTTCTTCATTGACTCATAAATTTATATAGTGTTTCTTGAAATTGAGTAGTGAGTATTTTTATCATATTTTTGCATTGGTGTGATTCAATGAGTAATAAATAGGTTTTACTCATGTCGAAATTTCACTAGTAAAAAACCATATATTTTAAGACAGGATAAAATATTGGTTAAAATGCAACTCCAATAAATAAAAATACGATAGTATTTTTAAAATTAAATGGAAAGATATTACCGCGGTTATTAGGCGCAATCATTGTAGTATGAGATACTACGACAACCATTATAGTATCTCCTACTGTTTTAAAAAATTTAAAAATTTTAAAACTCCCTTGAGACGATACTACAACAATTGAGACCGCTGTAATAAGGAGATATTACAGCGGTTGGAAGTTCCAATGTTGTAGTATCTCTGTTTTAAACCTTGCGCACTATTTATTAACCTAATATTTTCATTCCTTGCATTATTTGTCTTTCCTCTCCCTCTCGTGCCATGTCGCTAAGTCTCTTTGGTGCATTATTTGCTCTTCTTACTCACGCTCTTTTAGTTAGTTCTTTCGTTGTTTTCATTCACTTTCTTCATCGTTTTTGACATAAGTGGTTTGGTAACCTTTTTTACGTTGGAGGTTTTTGAGGATGCTATATGTTTGATGTATGATATTTTCTCCACTACGAATGCTTGGCTCGACACTCCTTACCGATTCTCTTTGCAATAGGTTAGCAATTTTGTAAAATTTATTAAAATAGTTATAAATTTTTTTTTACCAAATATTTTATCAGTGACTTGATTTAGTGTATATTTGATGGTAGAGTTCTTATGTTGTATAGATTTATCATAAATTTTGAGTTGCAAAAATTTAGGGCGTAAAAACTTCAAACAGTCATAACTTTTGATAGAGAGCTTGGATTGAGACGCTCCACAAATGGAAGTTGTTCGAAATGGCGTAACGAAGTTTGTGGGCAATCCCCAAAGAAGATTCGAACACAATTTTTTCCAAAATTCCATCGTTTACTATTTTTTTATTTTTTTATATTTTTCATATCTTTTTTTCTATTTCACCTATTCATACTTGTCAGCAAATTACGAAAATTGTTGTGGCATTTCCTTGCATGGATTAGGAATTTATCAAATAATTCTGAAAAATTCTTAAAATACCTTAAAATAATACAAATCCATTCCTCGTTAACAAAATCCTATGGAAGAAACTGAATTTAAATAGAATACCAATCAATGAATTAAGTATATCTTAGTTAACTATCTTCAGACTCCTAAACTATTATAAATGTAATCCAAGTTTTCTAGGTTCTCTATTTATACAGTAGGTTGGCACTATTACCTTAACTTTGGGTGGCTCAACCTATTGTTACCACTGTTGACAATGTTAATGCTAAGTTATGTTCATTCATGCTAGCTCAACTTGTATAGACCCCAATTGATCTTGAGTCAAAGCTTGATAGTTCAAAGCGTGTCTATTTTCATTTCATCACCTCGGCTAGTGGGATTGTTGTTAAGAAAATGATAAAGAATTATTGGTATAATTAAAAAAGCAATATTAAACAAAACAACTTAAGAAGCTCAAGTTCGTAGCTTTGGCCAATGTCAAATAACATATATTGAAGTTTTATTTTTGTTCTCTTAGTCCCTGGATTTTAAAAAATCAACATTTTTTATACAATCCTCAATTTTCTTGATCTGACAATTTCTTTTTATCGTGATCTAAACTCAGTTCTCAACAAGTTTAAGTAGCTAACCCTAACATTGACAGTTACAATTTGTAATAATTAGGTTGGATTTGATTTCTAGGATTCTATCATAGTTTTATGATCAAACTTGTAATCAAAATGATCCTTATTCTACTATTTGAATTATGAAAAAATAATATTGACTATTTTTCATATTGATTATTTTTTATATTACAAATGATTTTTAGATAAGTTCAAATTGTTTTCATAGAAATTGAAGTAAAAAGGAATTCACACAAGCGTTTGGTACCATATGTGGTGTCTTTATATAATATTGATATTAATGTTGAAGGTAAAAGTATTTTATAAGTATATAGTTGAATGTTTTGAAAAAGATAAAATTCAAAATAATCTGAGATTAAATTACTACAGTAAACCTATTTGGGTAAACTTCAACATATTTTGACAGGGAGAAAATAAAAGAAAAAGTTTGAATAAATAATATTTTCATAAGGATGTGAGAGGAAACGGAATTCAAAACACACTATTTTTAAATAATATTAATTTTATATTATTATTTAATATTTACAAACAATTAACTTCTCATTCTAAAATTTTAAAGGTGAATAACACCGTACATTCTATCAAAAATAAATGGTGAGGTTTTAGTTATGAGATGTTCTCTACATTTCTAAGGTGCTTTTTAGGTTTCCTGTGAACACTTAAAATTTTATAACCTAAAAACACATTCCAATTACAATAACTGGCTCAAAAGTAGTTAATATTTGCAAATTAAGTTCAAAACCACTTTACGAATACAAATGGATGTACATCATTGGGAAGAGGGAGTCAAATGAGGACACCTTCTGTTATGCATCCAACAGTTATGCTAACATGAATTGTGTTAATCATTTTTTAGTAGGTGTATGATGCATACATGCAGATAGATGATAGAAGTTACCACAACTTAGACAATAACAGTATGAATGAAGGAGAGTCCCCTGATACAGGGATCCATAAGTTTTATGATATATTAAAATATGTAAATCAAATAATTTATGATGGAACAATCGAGTTAATATTATTAATAGCCATTAGGCTTTTGACTACTAGAACTAATTAGCATGCTACTAAAAGGTGTTTATATTATTTCCTACAAATATTAGTTTATGTGCTTCAAACGATAATTGCTTATCCAAAAACTACTATGAGGCCAAAAACGTTGTGTCAACTCTTAACTTGAATGCTCAAAAGATTGATTGTTGTGAACTTAGTTGCATGTTGTATTACAAGGATGGCATCCAATTAACTAAATGTAAATTTTGTTGTTTTCCAAGGTATTTTCCTCCAAGGGATCAAAAGGGAAGATGCAAAAATGTTTCAATCAAAAGAATTTTTTATTTATCAATCATACCAATATTACAAAGATTATATGCTTCAATGGAACTGTTAGGAAAACAAGATGATATTTTGAAGATAAAAAACATGATGGTCTATTACAACATCCATGTGATACGAAAACTTGGAAATACTTTGATAATGAATATCTAGATTTTATTGTTGACCCACATCATGTAAGACTAGGTTTATGTTCAAGTGGGTTTACTGATTACATCCAAGGTTCAACATCCTCATGTTCTTGCTGGCCTGTACTTGTTACTCTTTATAACCTACCCCGTAAAATATGTATGACCAAAAAATACATATTTCTAACTTGTCTCATACTTGGCCTAAGTAACCCAACCAAAAAATAGATATCTACTTTATTAATGACCTCCATGAATCATGGAACGGTGGTGTTTTAAATTATGATATCTCTACAAAAGAGAATTTTGTGGTGCAAACTTTATTTATGTGGATAATCAATGATTTTCCATCATATGACGTGTTGTTTGGATGGAGATTAAAGGGAAGTTACCATGTCCTCATTGTATGGAGGATACAAAAGATTTCACATTAAAACATGGGGTAAAAGTTATTGGTTTGTTGATCTTACTCTACCTATAAATCTTGTGTAAAGATTTTGATAATAACTAAAATGTTCTAAGTATTTCTATATATGTTATATGACTGATTGTTAGTCATCTAAACATTATAACAAGTGTTTTGTACAACTACAAACTATCTAAGAACACCCTGTTAGACTGTCTAATGCAATATTTGTGTTTTTATTTAAATATGGATACAATATTTAATCAATTGCATTCAAAATCAATGAATTTAACTTGTCTCAAAAAATCTTAAAAGACCAACGATATAAAAATTATTTTATAAGGAAATAAAAGAATTTAATTTATTCTCTGCAACTAAATGGTAAATTTTTCAAATGAATTTGAATTATTTCCTTTGTTAGTTTTAAAGCAACAATAGAATGAAGATAAAATAAGAAGTTTCCTTTTAAAATGTCTACAATAATAAATATGAATATATGAAGAGAATATTTTGCATAGGATCATGCCTTATTGTTTAGTGCATCAACGTCTTCTTCATGAAGTTATATAAGATGGTCAAAGATGAAGAATAAGAAGAAGAAGAACACTCTACTACAAGTGTTTTCAGTCTTCTTTGCTATTAGAAACGTATTGAGTTACAAGAGTACTTATAGTTCTATCAACTTTTGAATGTCCATTTTGGGTTGTGAGCAAACCAATGTAAATTCTTCACCATGCGAAGTTATACTTTCGTGAGCTTTACTTATGCCCTTTTGAGATTTTTTTCTTTATTTTTTTTAGAGTTCTTAGTCTTAGGAGAGATTGATAAAGATAACCTAGAGAGGTTGGAGTACTATATGTAATTAAGTTGTATTGATTAGAAGAATCTCTTGAGTTATTTGCTTGAAGGGTTAGAATATAGCCTAGGGTTAGGGTGAATCAAAACAAAATCTTTGCGTTGTTCTTTCTCTGCTCTTAATAGACGGTCTTGCATGCTTGACTCTTCTTAAGGCTAAATTCAAACCCCCTCCTTATTCTAGAGCTAACTGTCATACACTGATTTTGTTGGCTTTTTTTTTATTCTAACTATTGATTACAATAGGGCCTTCAATTCTTGCAAAGTCATATTGACATGGTGTATCATAATCATCCACTTTTGTAAAGAGTCAACCGTCAAAAATATCCAATTAACAAGTAAAACACAAGTGTTTGAGAAAATTTTTATTTCACCACAACCTCACAATATCAAGTAAGGCTCACGAGCTTCTAATGGAGTGAGTATCTTTAGTGGAGAAGAAAGTTAAAAGGACAGAGGTTAAGAGCAATGATCTCTTGACTGAGATAGAAAAATTGTGAAAAGAACTTGAGAGAATAAAAGTTGAAATGAAAGTTGACCAAGGCCGAAAATAACTTAGCAACCACACCTATCTTGAAAGTTATGTTAACAACTTCAAGATAGCAACTTAACATTTTCGTTAAATTAAATTCTAAGTTTTATATTTTGCGGTCAAAATTTGTTATTTAACTTTGTAACTAATTATACTTGACTAGTTTAATGTTAAGTTGAAAAAATGTTTCAACTTTGATCAAAAGCTTTAATCAATCTTGTAGTTTATTATTCTCGTTTGACTTGTTAATGTTTGAGTTAAAAACTTATTTTTTTGGATTGTATCTAATTTTGTACGAAAAGTTTTATCCTATATTTATTTAAAGTTTTAATCAAAATATTTTTATTCAATGTTCATTTGGTTTTGAATGTTTTTAATGTATTATGGGAAAGTATATAAAAGCTAATTTGTTCTGAATTTGCCTTATTAAAAATTTGTGAGAAAAAAAAATCCCTAGTTAAAGACAAGGGTACATTATTCCTCAACGAAAAAAGTTTTTTTTATTGTATCAATCTCTCATAGCTAATGGAAGTTTACAATTTTTTTTTAGGTAAAGATTTAGGGATTTAGAAATTTGGAGATTTGGGGATTCAGTTATTTAAGCCAATACATTGAGAAATATGATTTTAATCTCATTTTAGGACAACTAAAATTAACGATACAAGGACAACCAAAGAAACAAAGGATGAAGATAAACAACAAAAGAGATAAGAGAGGGATAATACTAGCTTAAAAAAAAATACAATAATGAACATGATATATAAAATTCTCAAGTTACTATTATTAACATCACTGACATAATTAATTGCCCACCACCTACATCCGTCAGTAAAATACCGTCAGAAAATTTTCTTCACAGCGCCAAAATTACCAACTTATGTAAAGATTAAATTAATAATTAAATTTTTATGTTCTCTCCATATTTAACTACAAAATTAGTGATGCATTTTATATTTTTCAGATAAATATTTTTTACCCACGAATGACTTTATCAATATTTTGAAATACAGATATTTTTTACCGACGAATGACTTCATCGATACGTTGAAGTCTTATTTAAAATTCTTTATTCATAAACAATGTCTATATTTTGACGAATAGGAATCCGTAGGTAATATTTTATAAATAATTTATAATTTTCCTGTAATGTTACTTTTAAAAAGTTTTCGTAGTATTACACATTAAATTTAATTAAATTCCAGTTTCACTACTTTATACCGTACAGTTTACTATTTTTTTTAGAAAAAAGGCAGACTAAAACGTAGATCTCCCTCTTTATAAACGAGGCACATGTTAATCTAGTACTGGTAGGTGAGAGTCATTGAAAATGGCGTTTCAATCTCTCTTTAGTTTCTTACTCTTGCTACTGCCTACACTCTCCTCCTCTCACTATCTAGGAAACATCCTTCTATCTAATCGGAAGATATTCCCCAAACAAGAAGAAGCTATCACCTCTTATGCAGTGATTTTTGATGCTGGTAGCACTGGCAGTCGAGTGCATGTCTACCATTTTGACCAGAACTTAGATCTCCTTAACATTGGCAATGATCTCGAGTTTCAACAAAGGGTACCATCATTTCGGCTCTAATTTTTGCTTCATAAGCTATAGTCATAATCGTTCTATCTTCACTTCTTTTTGGTTCTTTAAGACCTAACTTTCGTTCTTGTGCTGTAGGTAACACCCGGTTTGAGTTCATATGCGGATGATCCTGAAAAAGCTGCACAATCTCTGATTCCACTTTTAGAGGCAGCTGAAAAT
>Ga0123340_1001754_pt1 | contig 18599 bp, 8 predicted proteins | sample SirMexnodulemix_FD_89961 | JGI IMG/M metagenome (GOLD analysis project Ga0123340, IMG submission 89961) | Root nodule microbial communities of legume samples collected from Mexico - Siratro Mexico nodule mix | ecosystem: Host-associated > Plants > Roots > Nodule | place: Mexico: Nepantla... | reverse complement strand
ATTATATACGATGTCAAAATATATAAGATTTTAAAAATTGTCCTATATTATCACTGTCATTTTCATCTTCAATAAATATTAACCTTTTACTACCTTTTTTTATTGTTAATTTTTTTTTCCTTTTTTTTTCCTACTTTTCTGATAATTCTTTTTTCCTCTATAGATTTCTCCTTTTTTATTTTTTCTCAAAAGTACTTATAAAAAGAAAAAAAATTCCTTTCTCAAAACTTATTGCAGTGCCTATGAATCTAAAGATGAAAATTGAAAAATTCACCTAAAACTCATTGCAGTGCCTGTGAGAGAAGTGTTCACAACCAATACAAAACTTCCCACAAAGGAATATATATCTCCTTCCTCCTTTCTAACACATTCTTCATGTGCGACTTGCTGATAAAAGTTGAGACACATATACGAGTGATCTATCTCTTTTCAGTTTTATCTTGATTTTTAGAAGTGACTTTTAACGAATTTTATCTTGAAAATAAATATTCAATTTGGCGTGTTTTTCTATATTCTAAGTTGATGTTTTATACTGTTGATATTAATTTAATTTTTAGTTCATTGTTAGTTCATATGTTGTTCTTGAGTTGAAGGAAATATTAAATCAAACATATCATGAATTCAATTGATGATTTGTGACGAGATTTTACTTTGCAATATATACTTTAGTTCCTATTATATATTTTTATATTGTTTTTGTTTCCAATACATACTTCAACCATTATCAGCTCTAAACATTTTTTTTTTGGATAAAATCTCCACAAGATATTATACTTTTTATTTTTCCCTGGTCAATAGAATATAGCATTTTAACTCAAATAAATAAAAATTTTATTTATGCAAATACAACTTATTCTTATATCTTATTAAATTCAATGGTAAAAAGAATCAATTGTGAGTTTTTCATAACCTTTTATTACTTATTCATAATTGTTACTATTGTATATTATGTCTATTTCTTTGCAATTTATTAACTTTTGTATGATGATTATGTGGACTGTTTTCTTTTTCACCCAGTTGATAAATTTGATTTAACTATACAACGGTCAAGAGTAAAAAAAAAACACTATTTTTATTTTTAGAAGAATGATTGTGATAATTATAAAAAAAGGTATAGTTTCCATGTTAAATATGAAATAAAAAAAAGGACAATCCAAGAGTGAGATAACTTTGAAATTTTGTTATATTCTCTCGAATGAAGATTACACATTTGACTTTAAGCTTAATCGAAGCTTAAAAAAGAAATTTGCAGACGTTGAATATCAAGAATCTAAATTCTATATAGTTTTTTTATTAAAAAAATAAATAAGGCAAATAGATGGAGCATTTGAAGTGTCTCAACCATATTACAATGATATTTCATTAATTACATAAACATATCCACACTTAACTAAATTTATCCCTTGAATAACCCTCCACCAAAATTTCATTGACTAGATAATAAGACTACACTAAAATATAACAATCTGAGCCAATCATTAGTTACACACCCCGCACCACATACATAAACACTGTTTTCACAAATTTGATTCCACATTTGAGGGTGTAATACACCTTCACCAGCAACACTAACTGGCCCTACTTTCTCATTTCTTTCTGATTCTTCAAGTAAATCTGTCCTTGCTGTACCATTTTTTTAATTCCACCTTTGTTACAGTGTGATGTCATCCTCCCTTTCTGCATTCCTATGCCAGCATCTCCCGTAAAATAAGAATGAATTGTATGTCATACTTTCCCTGCATATAATGTTTCTAATATTCATGGTCAAGAGTATTATGGTACAAGCAAATGAGAGAAACAGAATAGATTACCCACATTATTTTTTAGTAATTATCTGTATGTATACTATCTTCATTGTTTTGCTCGTGTGTTACAACTTACAACTTCTCATGGTTGTGGCATTAAGAGATGTTCTTCATATTCATCCATTTTTTCTCTAAATTGACTTTTATTGTCAACATTATTCTTCTAGTAAAATATGATGTTCCTCAATTCAATGCAAAAAATATCATATCATAGCGCAGCATTATTTCACAGTAGATTTTTTCTTTTGTTAGAAATGATAAGCAATTGCAAGAGTTGAATAACATATTTAATGAGCAAGTAATGGAGTTGTTAGCTCTAAATTTTGCTTTGGTTTCTAATGATGCTTAGAAAACTTTTGATACCAACAAAATTTGCACTCTTGTAGAGGAATATTATCTCATGGATTTTGATGAGGAGGAAAAGATTAATATTTTCAACTTCATCATTTCATTTTTGATGCGTATCAAGATTCAGATTTAAAGAATTTATGGACAATGTAAGAGTTGCGTGCATGTTTGGCAACAACAACAAAAAGTCGAAAGTTTACTATTTGGTTGATTGACTACTTCAGCTATCATGACTCCCTCAGTTTTTATAACTACAGCTAAAAAATCCTTTCTCTGCAATGAAAATAATTAATATAAGGTTGAATAAGATGAAAGCTGAATCTTTTAGCCGATAGTATAATATTCTACATTGAAAGAGATATTACAATAAGTTTTAGTTCTGACTCAATTATTTTAATATTTCATGTCATTGGAAGACTGTAAAATAACACTTTGATTGAAGGTAACTTTATATTATTTTAATGATCAACTTTATGTTAAGATTGTATATAAATTTGTAGATGTGTATAATAATGTCACATATTTAATACTTTATTTATGTACCTTCACATGAATTATATATGGTCAACATATAAGTAATTACTTGCTTTTGTATGGTTCTTTTATAACACAGTTTGGAACAATGTCAGTATACTACTTTGAATATTGTAGAAGGGATTTTGGTATCATCATATCATGGAAACATTTGATATTTAATGACAATTATTTATAATTTTTATGAAATAACTATTGAATGATAACTACTTTTTTTGAAGTTCATTACCATATATGTTTATTTTGACTAGAAGAAATAACAAATTTTATTATTCTTATTTAATAAAAAAAAATAAGTATTTGTTGAGAGTTACCTTTAACATTCCTTAAACTTAAAAACAATTGACCTGATAGTTATCATACACTTTTTAAGTTCTTAAAGATGAGAGAACAATTATTAAATTTCTAAAACCCCACATGTAATATCATAGGAAATTCACTAAAAGTGAATCAAACAACTCCATCATAATTAACTGTTGCAAATGCTGAATGATGAAAGTCCATTTCAGATGTTTGTCGAATAATATCTTAGAGAATTAATGAGATTAAGATTTTCTACTGTATAATCCAAATGATTCGGATGAGCAATTATAGTAGAAATCAATGCTTTAGAAATACAGAAGTTTGTTTTATGTGAAAAAAAAATCTAATAATAAAATCATTGTTAGTCTGCAAATGCCATGCTAATGGACTGATGGACAGTAACATGATATAACATGCAAAGGAAGTGATTGCAGTTTTGGTAAAATAGGAAGAGTAACATAATATCTACTCCAACTGAGAGTGGAAAAAAAGATTCATGAAAATCTGTGCTTTCTACGTGCCACTTTTTCAGTGCACAAATATGGGATTTTGTCATGGCTTGTCACTTTATTCTCCAAAAGATGAATTCAGAATTGACCTTTTACTGTTGATGTTCCAGAATAATTTTCAGCACAGGGGCATTCACTCACTCACTCACTCATTCAGCGTCAACCTAATCTCTCTCTCATCTCTGCAATTTTTTAATCTGAACAATTATGTGTGCTTTTGCATTATGGTAGTTTCGCTGTCTCCAAAAAATAATTTGAAGCACATATATACATGAAGATGCCATGCTGTGCCCTCTCGTGTGCCACAAAATTAAATGCCAAAGCACTCTGTTACAATTTTGTTTGTGCTGTCTGAAAAAGCTGCCTCAGTTTCTAAATCCTCAAGGCTGAAAATAACACGTCATTCAAAATATTTCTCTCTTTTTTGGACAACAATGCTTGAGAGATTGATCATTGATTCATCCACCCACAGAGGGGAACTCCAACACATGCTAGAAATCTTGTAGGGTCATGTGGATATTAGACCTATAGGGAGAAGAATACTAGCCTCAGAAATCTCATTATTTTTGTTGCTCTACTGGCTTCTCTTGTCTTTGCTAAGATTTTATTTAGAACATTGTCAAAGTAGATATTACATGTTATAAATGTTTGACACACTAGAGAGTCTGATATGAGATTCTAATGCATGTGCATGATTGTTGTGATTACTTTGTACACCATTATTGGATTTTGGCTCCAGTGTCATCATCATCCAGTGAAATTTTCAGACGATCATGTTCCGCCACAATTTCGATCACATTTTACATAATCTGCAACTCAAAAAGAGGTACTTTTTATTGCCCAAAAGAAAAAGACATGAAGAGTAATTGTATATTATAATATCTACATTTTATCAATGCCAGCCATATATAGTAAGTGGAGAATTTGTTTATAGATATGATATATTGTAAAATATAGAGCATTGAAGGCAATCTCCTTTATGTTGACAAGTATATATTTTCTGAATCTTTGATTTTATAATTGGACTTGATTAAAACTTTTGACTTCAATTTTCAGTAAAATGAACTAATGTTCTGAAAAGGAAAAAAAATGCTAGACATTTTTTCTGTTACATCAATGAACATTTGAACATGTCATACTTTTGTCTCATTATTTCACCAGATGAAATCAGAACATAACTATAACAGTGAATGGTATATTTATGGGAATTGGATCTAGCAAAAGTGAAAAGCTCCCCCAAATTTGATTAATCAGGTTCAAATTTTGGCTCCAGAAGATTTTGTATTTAATGTCCAACAGTACATCATCATTCAGAACTTTGTTTTGAAAAAGGAAAAGACTTAAGAATGAGACGGAATAGAGAAAAATAAGAAAAATGAAGGAAAAATAATTGGTGATAGTAGGAGGTTGTGGCCAAGTGGGCAACACTGATGTTGACTTGAAGTTTAACCCATTATATACTTTTCACTTGCATACAACGTCGTGGTCAATTCTTTAATGCCACCAACAAAACTCCACCATTTGATTTGATGTGTGGAAGTCTGTGGTCCATATTACCATCAGAGCAAAAAACATGTGGGACTTCAATGTTCCGATCCTCTGAATTATGTCTCTCCATGCTTCCATGTGTCTCTACTATGGTATCTACAATCAAAGTGAAGCAATTTTACTAGAACCAGCATTGCTGGGTATCTCATCTGATCTAACTAAGACTGAAGAACCAATGTTCCAACTTGTTCCATTTGGCATTGCATGAATAACAAACATTCTTGTAGACCAACCAAAAAGGTTACAAATCCTTTGATTATTATGTTATGGTGTGTAGTACCATTGAGGTGGTGACTTCACTCTCCACTCTATTGAAACTTGTAAAAGATTTGGTAAGCAAGTACAAATACAAGCACATCTTTTCTTTATTATGTCCACAATAACACCCACATCAACACCACATGTTCATTTTACCTTGGATCAAGTTCAACAACATCTATCTACAATTCACATTCAAACTAGAACTATTTTTAAGACCCTCTTATGTGCCCCAGAATTCATTGCTTCTCTTGTCAAATTGCAACTTGAGTTTAGAATTGAAAGGATGTGTCAAGTTTGGCCCAAGATATAGATGGGGCTTTTTCACAGCATGGTTCAGCCCATATTAGAATACTTCTTTAAAAAACAAAAGAGATGCCACTTTTTTTATAGGGTGCATGAGAGTTGGATCAAAATCTCTGTTACTATAATAAACATTAAACCACCAACAATCCAAATGAGAGCAATTGTGGTAAAATTTGTTGAATAGAAACGAAGCAAAAATGTGACTAACCAAAACTAAAAAGCTGACATAAAAAATGAGAAATCAAAATAGTTAAGACAAAATTTGTTTCGCTAAAATTTAGAATAATTGTTAGATATTTCTTACTAATAACGATAGATGAAAAAAATTATGTGCATGACTTTTAACTTGTGAATCCTGTGATTAAAAATGATTTTAGTTGGGTGTATATTTAACATTATGTTAAGGTTGTCATTCACTTAAGTTTTCCACCTTGAAAAAATACAATAAATTTTATAAGAATCTAAAAATATATTTAAATGTTAGAGCAACAAAAATAATATTTTTTAGGGTATATTTAATATTTTACAAATACTAACCAAAATGAACTTATGTGGCTTACAGAAAAAGTAACTAAACTTAGAGATAAAACAACATGTAATGTTGTGAACAATTTGAAGGTTTCACCAATTTTGTTTCCATTTTCATTTCTTGGCTCTAAGTCAATGATAATTAGGTTTGTATACTTTGGGACCAACATCACTAGAAAGTAAAACGTCATCCCTGTTTTTTCATTCAGGTACGAGTAATTTTAAAATTTCAAAAGTTTAAATTTTGAATTGTTTTGGATTAATTTTTTAAAAATATTTTTTTTAACTAAATCAATTTTATTTTGAATAGAATAATTTTTTTCACTAAATAAAAAAACTAAATATATATTTAAAAATAAAATTATCAATATTAAGTTTTATAAAATAAGGAAAATATATTCAATAATTTAAAATGATAGTTTTTACATTAATATTAGTAAACCAAGAGAATGAAGGTAAAGAAAAAAGAAAAATAATAAAGGTATAGATGTGGACAGATAGAGAAGAGAAGAAAGAGGGTAAAAGATAAAAAATAAAAATGTGAGTAATAAAAGAATTGACAAAATAGAATAAAAAAACAAAGAGACAGGTAAAGTAGGAATAAAAGATATATACAGAGATGTTAAGAGAGGAAATGAGATGAGAGACAAACAGAAGAAAGAGGGAAAAACATAAGAGATAGAGAAGAGATAAACAGATACATCAAACAAGAAAGAAAAGGGAAATTCAGAGGAAAGAAAAAAAATAAAGAGAAAAAGTAGAAGAGAGAAAAAAAACTATTCAAAAGAAACTTTCAAAAAAAGTTAAATTATTACCTTTTACAATAAATATAAAATTTTATAATTTGAAATAATAAATATATTCTCATAAAATTTTATAATTTCAATCTTTTAAATTTGTTAACCAAATAATAGATTTCTTCAAGAAAACATGTAATAAAAACAAATTACTCTTTTAAAAGTTTTCATTCGAAAACAAGGATTTTTTAAATCTTTTACAGCCTTATTATAACACATTGATTTATTTTAAAATAATTTCCCAATCTTATTACAGTATGCTCACAACCAAGTTTAAATCATCATAATTTTATAGATATGTTCAGTTGTGAGAATGCTAGTAATGTGAATTTCATATAGATACGATCAGTAGTGAGTGCAAACTTGTATGGGTCAATAATAATTATTTCATAATAAATTATTACTAAATAGAAGAGGGAAGAAAAAATGCTTCCAAAAACGGAGGAAAACAGATGGCAGAACATTTGAAATGGTGGAATATCTTGGTAAGATGCCTGAATGGTAATCTTTATGATAAGAAATCCAAATATACAATAAATACTGTAACTTTACTATGTAATTCCACAACAAAGAACAGTGGAGACAACTAATATACCAGTAGTAACAACCCAAAAAAGTAAGTGAGGGATGAAACCGGCCAAACAACTTCAACTTCACAGGATAATTAATAAATTATGGTCAGAGAACCACTAACTTTCTAAACAGCTCCACCTGCTAAAAACCTCGAAAAAATGGCAACAGCCACCATGCCCAAAAATCTACATACATACTCAACCAGAGAAAAATAAATAGGAAAATTAAGCACCACCATAACGCATTTTTCAAATGTCATTGCTTTCCTCCTCCTCCTCATCCTCTTGGTCATCGTCATCCTTTTCCTGCCAATGATAATTATACTTCATAAGAAAATATTTCTATCCACTGTACTTGGAAGTCCTAATGTCATTCCTTTAAAATTTAAAACACAAAAAAGCATTGCCTGAATAGCTACAGAATGCCATTCTTAGGTAAAATAGCAATAACTCGTCCTTTAACTTTTGGTATCAAACATCTTAACATGTGTTCATATTCTTTGTTGTTTTCAGGTCATGAATGATTACAACTTCTAGCATTTTGGTGTATCTTCACAGAAAAACCTCTTTTGTTATTGTTGAAATCATACACTTCCAGATATATCGAGGGAGTAATAAAGAGAAAAGAGGATGAAAAACTGAATTGATATTAACTTAGATGTATTAAAACGTATTATATATATTCATAAAACCTATGGTACTCACCCTTACTTATAATCTAATCCTAACTAATTAAGGAATTAAATCATGATAAAATAAATACTAATGGACAAAGGAGAAACCAATCCTAAAGATATTCTGATATGATAAAATACTTTTCCATATATTCAAACAGTTATTAAACGGAATTCACATCACATTGGTGGTTTTCGTATTTTTTATATTAAGATCTAACTAAACAAAAATTAAAGCATTCAGTTAAACCCGAGTTCAAAATATGACTACTATAAGTGACTGTACATGTTCAGCATTAAACTTTGCGTCAACTCAGTATTAGGCCTAGTATTCATTGATTGAATTTTGGACGAATTAAAGCATGGATCCAGCGCAAGATTCCATAAAACATAAAAAAGCAATACTCCAATCATATTTGTCAATCATCTATTCTTTTTCAAAGAAAACTCAAATTTCAATTACCTCATCATCAGCTTCATCATCAAAATCCTCTTCGTCAAACTCCTGTTCCCAAATCAATTTCCATTAGAAACACCATGGGAGAAATTAGCAAAGTTAAATGAATAATTAAGTGAGAAATGAAAGTACAATACACAGAAGACAAAAGGTCAAAATTTTAACTTACGTTGTTGAAATAAGTGAGTGGATTTGGCCATAAATCTTCCTTAATCAATTCTGCAACCTGCATTTAGAGTGATTAATGCTTTGCGACCAAAGTGAACAAGAAAAAAGAAAATGAGTAAAGAACTTCCATCTGAAAACAATTTTACAGTACTACCTCATCATGGATTTCATCCGTATCGTTTGTCTGCTCAGAGTCACTAAACCAAGTAAAGAAACTGCATTTATTGGCACAAAAAAATTTAAATAGTCTTCATGAAAGGAGATTTATGAACATTTCCTTCAAATATATTAACTAACAATTAAGAACAAGAAAAGCTTTTGTTGACACATGCAAAAGAAGTTTTATTAAAAGCTGCAGCATCTACTTTGCCAAGTTATTCTGTCTTGCTTAAAATTACCCTGTTAAAATATTTGATCAGGGCATCAAAGATTTGCATGCTATCATCCTTGTTCAGATTTCAAAACAAGAATGGAGAATTCTAACTGATACGAAGAGATTATTTATACCAACTCTGCACAGGTCAATGCTTTTCGCATTCTAATCTTTTAAGTAGTTATTCTAGTGTATACCACAACATAGAAAAGTGTCACTAATCTTTCAAATAGTGATTCTTCTATAGAAAAGTATAATACAACATAGAAAAGTGTCACAGGGAAACACATTAAAAAATAAGCCCTGCATTACATCCATGTCTTCTGAATCAAAGTGGAATATGGCATAGTAACCAAAGCAGGCATCACTAACTAGGTATATTTTCTTGATCTGCCAATTGATCAATTTGAATGGCAGAAAATTCCAGCCTCCAACAGTAGTTTCTGTTTTCTTTTTCAAAAAGAAAAGGCTTGGCCAAGAACAACAAGAGGTCTAGTATACAAAAGCGAAAATGAATGCATAACCATGGCTTTCTTTGTCTATAATATTACTGTGCTCGGAAACTAAAACATAAAAGCAATAGCTTAGGTATCAACCTGATATCAACACGACCCCGCTTCCCATTCTTGTCATGACTGACTCCATTGGGTAATCCCTGTATATTTAAGGATTATGTTTCAAAGTAAAAAGGCAAAATAAAAACTGTAGGTGCTGATGGGGTGGGGAGAAAAAAATGAATTCATAGCCCTTACCTTGCCCTCTTTCCATTTAATGGGGGTAGCAGTTATCTTTGTTGATCCTTCTTCAAAGAAGGTAAAAGTCTTTGTAAGCTTTGTATTCTCAAAATAGGGATTGGGATTGAAATTCTGAAAAAATAAAAAAATAAAAACTAGTCATTTTTGTCTGTAGAGAATTAACATCTAGCTATTCTTCAAAGGTGATTAACAACTGGTCATATTTTTTGTCTGTAGAAACTTTTAAATCATATCTATAAAGGATAGTAGATACAAGGGTTTTTTTGGGGCGTGAGAAGGTGAGAAAGAGAGCAAGAATAACTTACAAAGGTGATTGAGTACCCAGATTTGACATCTTTATTATCTTCAACCTCGAGAGAACCCAGATACGTAAATATCTACAAACAATGGGTGCCAGCAATGATTTAAACTTCATCAACAGGTTTGTCAATAATCAACGGAACAAAAACATTGAAAGCACTGTCATGTAAACCTCACAAAGTGGTAAAACACCTTAAGCAAATAAATAAACCGAATCTATCAGGAAAAACAATTTAACATAATTGCGAAACTTCAGCACGTATGAGGAGAGAAGTCAAACCTTTTGATCCTCTAAATTCAGAAGTTCACAAAGAGCAGGGTGATTCATAAACTGCAAAAGCAAAAGAAAGATACGTCAAACAATTTTTTTTAAAATTTGTATCCGTCATACCAATAGTCAAATTAACAAAACTATAAAAAAAAATTGAAACTCACAGCAGTAAACCAGAAATCAGGAATAGATTTGACGATGATCTCATTTCGCTTATCGTAAACTGGCTTCCTTATCTCATTAAACTTCTGCTCTACTTCAAGGACCTTATCACTCGCCTCCTCATTGATCTACGACGACATCAAAATTCAAATTGAAATTGCAATTCAAAATCAAAATCAATGCACAATAGCGTAAATTTCAAATTCATCGTCAATGCACCATAGAACGAATTCATAAAATTCAATTTCGTTACGTTAATTAGAGGAATCGATAAATTCCATGACAGTTTAAAACGGAGGATGAAAACCTAAAAAACTGGAAAACATGGATTCAATGATTGAGTGCGAGTTTAGCGGAGAAAGATGGTGTGGAATGGGAAATGATGAAACCTTGTCGAGTTCGTCTTGGACCTCTTGCAACTTCTCAATGGAGAGGATGAGTTTTTCGTCGATGGTATCCTCAAAATTCTCTGCGCTTTTCAACTTCTTCGTCTTGTCGCCAACCATCTTCGCCTGAAACGCACGTTTTCAAAAGCGAGGGATTGTTTGGTGTGGCAGAGGAAGCCAAGTGAAAAGTGTGGGAAATATGGTTAGGGTTTTGCGGGTTTATGCTCGAAATTCTCGCTGACGAATATAAATAGGCTATCCCAGGACAAGTGTATCGAGGTGTTTTTCGTCATTTTCTGGAAGGTGACATGGATAGGTCAATTTTCAACGTTCCACCATAAATGCATATTTAGAACTCCCCTTCCTGATAAGGAAAGAACTCGAGTAAAAGGAAACTTAAAAAATTTTCAATGTACAGATATATTAAACAATCACAAATAATTAAAATTGGGTTTCTTTATAGAAATTATATTGTGAAAATCTACTTTAAAAGCAAAGGAATTTTGAAAAATCAAAGTGTAACATCAGGTACATTTTTTTTTACAGCAAAAAAAATATAAATAAATAAGAGCATTTTAGAAATGTTTCAATCCTATTACAAAAGTTTAAACGTACACAAATGCACCAGATAATACATAAAGACCAAGTTAAAAATTATAAATTATAAGACACAATGACTCATAATGAATTATATCTCAAATGAAAATATTTATTCCATCTTTAGTGATTGGCATTCCAAGGACATCTCAGCTTTACGGAGTGTCTTTACATTCACTTTTTATACACAAACCTCCGTCATAATGAAGCCTACAAATTCTCTCACATATTTGATATCACCCCAAGATCCCACCATGAACTAACCATAACTTCCCTGTACAGATAACACGCCCCCCGTGATTCATACAAACCCATACCTTACCACCTCCCTCCAATCTTAATACATTTTAGGGGACATAAGCATAATTCAGGATAAGAAACATAAAAGTTAGGTTCGATATGCTTCAACCAAGACCAACATTTCAATTGTGTTAGGCAAAATATTTCCTTAGAGTCCACTACACCATTATTAAAAATTATTTTATTTCTTTGACTCCATAATTCTGACACAATAGCTACCCAAATCTCCTTCCATACTTTGTTAGCTATGACGCTTAATTCCAGTATATGAAAGCCTAAGAGATGCATTTCAGGGTTCTCATGCCTTACAGCTTCTATTCCTACCCACCTATCATATACATCCCAAACTAATCTTCCAAGCACATAGGGCATATTTGATTACCAATAGCCACACCTTTTCGACTTAGATTCATCCTAGTTGGAAGTCTATGAATAATCACCCTCCAACAACACACTAAAGTTGATGGTGCTCCCTTAGTACTCCATAACACCTCAAAATGTTTCCAATTATGGGCGTTAGCCTCCTGATTCAATATTTTATACCCTGAACTTATCGTGTATCCTCCTCGTGTATCAACACTCCAGTACCTTGTGTCTTGTACTCCCATCCTCCATTCATGATTTGAAATATCGTTAAACAGTTGTTCCTCCAACACTTTTTCTCATTCAAACCTTTGTCTTCGCCACAGTAAGTTCCAATTACACTGAACATTTTCATATCCATTCCTTTTTTCATAAGATACTACATCCGCCACTGACTTATCTTTACATAGTGATAACGAGTCATTCAGCCACTTATCCTCCCAGAACCTCACACTCTTACCATCCCCCACCTTCCACTTATTATTACACTCAAACCAATTACCACCAGGACCTAAACTACACACTTTACCCAAATCCTTCCACCAAGTAGAGCATTTAATATCTCTCAACTCAGCAACCATATTCTTACGTGGTCCATATCTCGAAATCAACACATCTCTCCATAATCCCCCTCCCTCCGGGCCTAATCGCCATTTCTACTTGGCTAGTAAAGCGAAGTTAAACCTTCCAATATCTCTAATGCCTAACCCACCTTCTTCCATAGGTCTACATATCTTTTTCCACCTCACCCAAGCTATTTTCCTACATTCAAAACCCCAGCCCCACACAAACTTAGCCTGTATTTTCCTAATTGCATTACACACACAGGTTAGTGCTTTATGAAAAGATAAATAAAACAAAGGCAATGCGCTAATAACCGATTTCACTAAACAAATTCTCCCACAGACCTTTGCCTTTCCATCTTAACAACATATTTGGTTGAATTGTTTTAAAAGAGTATTATCTTATTAACTAGACAAATTTTCTCAAATTGGTGTAATTTTTATCTAAAATTATCGAAATTGTGCATCTTTTTTATTTACGAGATACGATATCATTGTGGAATAAATCATGATCCTATTGCACATTAATAATACATCACACGTGAAAAACCAGAAAAGAGATAGGTGGAGAATATTAATCACCCTACAAATTAATTTTTAAAATTTTGACTATTTAATTTAATTTTAAATTAATTAGTGTAATATCTCTTCATGGTCTAGTATGCACGATTTATTTATATCTAAAAATAAAAAAAAAATATACTATTTCAGAAATTTTAGATAAAAATTATACTAATTTGAAAAATTTGCCTTGAATAAAGTATTATTTGAGTTTAGAATATGAAAATTACAAGAAAATATATGATTTCTTAATACAAGTGTATTAATTTGTGAGTATCTATTAAAAATTTTCTAAAATAATACACATCACATTTCATTCCATTTTCATATTCTTAAGTCAAGAAACAAGTTATTGTAATCTCTGATGTTGAAACATGTAGTTTTCAAGGTTTCAATCGATCCACTGAAATCAACAATGGAAGATTAACAATATTAATTTTTATTTTTCTAAAACTTCTTCATGAATTGCCTCATTTAAAATCGATATTTTTTTCTTTTAGCTTCAATAAAAGAAGAAAGTATATAAGTCTTTCATACCAAGTTTGAAAAAAAGATTCAAATAATTATCTTCCCTCACAAAGATTGCAATTATTTTTTATTTTGAGATGTTGAGGTTTTGATTATTGCTTTGCTTCATTTTTTATCAACTTCAACCTTTTTTAATGAACAATGAACCCGAGATATTCCCTTCACTTGTTCTAACTTCTAACGCTCATTTCAAATTATTTATTTTTAACCCATATACTTTCTCGTTCTGACTTATGAGTTAAATAAATGATTATCTTTTGATTTAAATTTTATAACAATATCCTATATATCTGCATAAATTCACCAGTTAAATTATAAAAAATTAGATTCATCGTTCCAATATTTTTTAATCCAAATGATATAATTAATCATTTATAGGTTCCCAATACATCCGGAAAAGCAGAATCCTTTCTTGGATATATCACTTTCAACCATAAAAATTTTAGTATAATCAAAATACTTATATAAAAGACTTAGTATCATTTCATTATCAGTTACCACATCAATTAACATATCCGCCTTCGTTATATGATATTTATCCTTAAGAGTAGCAATATTCAAATGTCTAAAATCAATATATACATATATACTTATAATTTTGTATTTTTTCTTAGTAACTGAAACTATGTTACAGACTCACTCTACATACATGACCGTTCAAATGAACATAATTATTAACGATCTATCAATTTTCAATTCGATTTTTCAGGTAGTTTCAAGTTCAAGCAATGAATTTATTTTACTAGCTTCCTTCCTTTATTTGTACCAAATAATTTATTAAAAAAAGTTTCAGTGGTCGTGATGATGTATTTTAGATGAAAATCTATTACATTGTAATTTCTAACTACAACTTTCCCAGCTATACATAACAATTTATAACTGACGAAATAACTGTTGACGTAATTTCTAAAACATTTTTAATAAAAAAGTTAATAAACTAACTATACATAACAATTTATAATAGCATAAATATATAAAACAAATTTAGGTTGTCAATACCTAGAATATTTTCTCTTTCTTAAAATTCGTGAGAAAAAAAAATATAATTATAGCATTAAGTTCATTTGAAGTAAGTTGTATAATTTTTTTAAAATTGTAATTTAAATAAATTGAAATATATTAATTTAAACTAGTATATTCATATATTTTATATATCTTTTTGTATGACTAATTTCAGTCAACTAATGTAATCGATTGAATTAAATTAGAAAGTGTTTTTAGTCATTCGGAGAAAAACAAATTAATTCAAAAAATCGTCTCGTTCTTCTGAGATTTTAAATTTATTTCTTAATTCACAACAAAAAAAAAAAAAACAAAAAAACATTAACAATGGCACAAATACTAACCGTGAAAAAACTAGAGAAATTTGGTTTAGTTCAAAAGCTCTTTATCACTGAAGAATACTATTATCGAACTTTGGCATTTCTCACTGCAAGTTATTGAAAATCAATACACACTTTCTTTATTTCGGAGTATATTTTTCTAAATACAAAGAGATGTTTCAATAAATGATTAGTTGCTTAGATTTTGAAACCACTTCTGCCAAAAAAATAACGTATTTGTAACTCACTGATCATTTGCTGATTCCAATCTCAGTGATTATAATGGTTCTCTCCAACAAGGTAACTTTAAAAAATCAGACACCTTCCCTTCATTAATAGTCCGTTATAGAGAGGTACTCTTGTCTAGCCAGGCAAGGTGAAACATGAAGATACACTAAAACTGTCAATCTAAGACATAATATCTGAACATAGTATAAACAAAAATAACGTTGCCTATAATTCTTGACTTCTTTCTGAAAAAGGTAATTGGGAGCATAAATTTCATGGCTTATACGAGCAAATAAAAAGAAAATTGGAGAAAACAAATGAAATTGTACTAATAATCAGTAAAAGCTGGATAAGGCACTTTATTTATCATAGTTCGGTAAACATTCACCATCATCTTCCATGTGCACTCCATTTCCCGAAGATACATGCCAAACATTTTCATTTGAAGCTGTTGCCAATTGGTTTTCCATCATAAAATACTTCTGGTCTTTACTATCATGCTGCACTCTTCCAGTAATCTCTAAGCACAAGCCCTTGCTTACACCTTTATGTGATTGCTTATCTTTAGCAGACTTCCTACTAAAGCCCAGGTCCACAAAAACCGGTTGAAACTTAAGAGTTGGGTTTGGTTTGATACGGTTGACTTCCCTTTCATCCCGTCGACGTAATTTTCTGTTTTCAGACTGCAATTCTGAAACTTCGTCTTTATTCACAAGAACCTGCAACATATAAATCAGAGTCCAAAATGAAAAACAGGCGCTCTGCATAATAGAAGGATTAAAATGCATATGAAGGCTTATTATACATACAAGCAACAACAATGGGAAAAAAGGTGAAGGTATGTAAGACAAAGACAATGGATAACATATTGAAAGGACTTTTGCATGACACATTCAAGATTTCCATTCTACACAAACCATAACATGCAATATGCAATACCATAAAAAAATGAATGGAACAAGCATAATAACTTGATATACATATGTAGATACCAGGAAATAATCACACAAGAAAAAGACGTTTGTTTCAAACTCTACACATTCATGCAACAGCAAATCCAACTAGTAACTTTAGGCAAAGCCATATGGTTAGAATATAAACCTTGCGGCCAACAAGATCAAAAGTCACTACAACTCTATTCCGTTTGGCTCGCTCAGCTTCTTCCATCTCCTCTTGCTTCTTCTTCAACAGTTCTTTTTCCTAAAGAAAGAAGACAAGAAAGAAATTCTCAAATGCAGCATAACTCATAATACAACTATCACATGTGGGCACCAGTTACAAGTCATAATCTGAATATAATACCTCCTTTGACAACCAACTGTTTCCATCAATCTCATAGTAGTCACTTTGGTCATCAATAACTGTTGTACGAGCTGCAGAGTTCCGGTCATATTCTACAAGCCTTTTTGCATAAGCTTCAGCAGCAGCCTCAGCATCTGACAAGGGAGGCAAACTTTCTTCCAGACCGGCATAGGAGCTTCCCTCTCTCAACACAAGTGCACCACAAAAATGGCAAGGCCCTTCTCCTTCTTGTTCACAAACTATTTTGCCACAGGACAAGCAATTGCTGACCAGCCTGTGTCGACGCGCTTGACAAGAGCATGGCCTTCCCTGCTGGAACACAATTGACCCTTTGGCAGCCTCAGCAAGTGAAACAACTTTCCCAGCTTTCTTCTTTTTGGAATTCACTTGGTTTCCCTTTTGTGACGTTCTCGATTCACTTCCAACAGTTGGAGTCTGATTTTCCTGATTGCTGCTAATCACATTCTTGCTGGGTTCTGCTTGATGGCTGCGGCCTGATGCTTTTGATGCTCTAAACGATTTCTTAGTTCCACTAGCTGATGTCTCCACAGAAGGCGGTTTGACATACGCATGCAATTTGGTAGTTGGAACATCTGAGTTGGCACTGAACTCTGAATAACCTCTTCGCCGTAAATACTCTTCAATCACGGTTTTCCCTGCTTCCTGACCAATTATATTCTGCAAAGGAAAATAACATAAAGATAAACCTAATCAGAGTTAAAACGAACGCATTGGAAGGATATTCAAAACAATTAATCCTTCAACTTCAATTATAAGTGATTAATTTCATTGTAATTATAATACGAGTACGTTGAACCCTAATCTCCTAAATTTCCAGAGAGTGTGATTTGGATCACTCGCAGAATAAATTTAAAATAATAAATAAAATCATAACACATTCGAAGCAATAGGAATAAAAATTTCAGAAATAAAATAAAAATGGTTATCGTTGGTAGAGTATAATAGAATTACATCAAGGTACTCTTTGGCGTCTGGTGGCTGAGCAAGGTCGCAGTAAGAAACAAGGCCTTTGATGATCTCTTGATCCAAACCTAAACCCAAACCAGTTTCAATCTTGGAGCACAACTCGACCAGCGCCTTCTCCAGCCACTCCCCCGCCGATTCCATCTCCTCTCTCCGCCGCACGGGACGGTGTTGATCTTAATTCTTAGGTGGCGTTTTTTCTTCAAAATATTGACGCCCGAGCTACTCCCAATTTTTAGAAGGGACAAAAACAAATACTACTTTCTATCACATATTCACATTTTTTTAGATGCATTAAACACCTTTTCCTTAAAAAAAATTAAAATTACAAAAAAATATAGTGAATCTTACAAATTATTATAACATTTTCTTGTAAAATTTGCACTGATGAAAAATGAAAGTAGTAAAAGAATAATAATGATAAGCTAATATTCAACAAATTTTAGTTTATCCTTAATTATTTTTATAAATATAAAATTTTATTTTCATAATAATTATAATACTTTTAAAAATAGATTGTCGTATTGTTGTTATATTTGTTAAAAAAATATTTTCTTAAAAAAATATGGTATTGTATATTTTATAGAAATATTTTTAGCATTTTCTATTTAAGAAATGTTTGGTTATTATTTTAAAAAAATAATTTATTTATATGTTGTTAAAGTTATAATGTTGTATCAATAATGCTATATTTTTGTTTATAACAATATAATAACTTTAATACTAATAACATGCATTTAGAGTAAATAAAAGAAGAGAAAATAATATTATGATAACTATAACAACCTACTTATTAT
>Ga0123340_1001752_pt1 | contig 18608 bp, 18 predicted proteins | sample SirMexnodulemix_FD_89961 | JGI IMG/M metagenome (GOLD analysis project Ga0123340, IMG submission 89961) | Root nodule microbial communities of legume samples collected from Mexico - Siratro Mexico nodule mix | ecosystem: Host-associated > Plants > Roots > Nodule | place: Mexico: Nepantla... | reverse complement strand
CATAATTATATTGACAAAAATAAAAATATAATGAAAATGAAAACATGACTGAATATAAATTTTTACTTTAGGTTTAAAAGGTTAAGTAATTCATGAAGAATTAACAAAACATCCTTATAATTAATGATATATTCTCACATTATCATTTTCTTATATAGTTCATACTCTTTTTACTAATTACACTCAATTTAGTTTATATGGTGTCAAATTTCACACTTTCGATAAATTATGTTAGGAAAATCAAGTTTGAAAAATTTTATTCCAAGTCAAATTTCAAACCCAAATTCTCACTATTTCCTATCACTGCTGTGAAATAGTAGTAATACTCCTGAGATACGTAACCGAAGGCAATTTGTACATAAATTAAAATTGATAAAATCAAATACGTTTAAATTACTTCCCAGTTCTGTAAATATCTGAATAATTGTATTGATGGTCTTAGTTTCACTACAATGAAAACTGCAGTTATAGAAAGAGCAAAATTGTAATCGAACATTACAAAGTTAATAAAATGTATGCTAGCTTTTAGTTATGTACATAATGTTTTACTACAATCTTGACATTTATTTTTACATTCAACAGTTACTACTATAAATTCTTAAATGTATTGAACACTACCATTTTATTTGACATCGTTATCAACTTCAAAGTAATAACTACTGCACACCACATAGGTCACTAGCACTTGTAGTTGCAATTTTCTTTTCATATTCACTCAATACTCAAAATCGACAAATACACAGTTGCCACCAAACAAATGCTCTTGTAACATGGTGTTAATTTTACTGGACATGGATAGGAAAACGTTGTTATAAGTAATTTGGGGGTTATTGTGGCCATAGATATCAGTAAAAATACAGCATATCCGATCAAGAAAAGCTTTTCAGCATTATCTGAAAGGATTTTCAGGAATGACTGAAATTTCAACTTTTGAAGCCAAAACTCAATAATTCCTACACCTACTGCAAACAAAGGAGACTGAAAATTTAATGCCTCATTGCATTTGTAAAAAGGAAAAAAATAAGAGCATAAGTCATCCATTTCACAATGAAAACTGACACTTTTCTTCTATATCTACTTTCAGTCAGTCCCTTGTACACATAGGGGTTAAATATAACTTTCCTTTTTCTGTTATCCCATTTCAGAAATTTGTAGTCCAATTGATGTGGCCCAATTGGGGCTGCTGATAGGCACCAACCTGTGCTCCAGGAGCAGCTGCAGCTACCCCAACTCCAACATTGCTGCCAATGGCTGGTGGTCCTAAATGGTGAGGACTAGCAATGGCAGCTGGCTGTGGAGGAGTGTGGTACATGCCAGGGAACTGCATGTGAGAAGACTGAGCTGCAGCTGCATTGAAGGAAGCATGACCAGTGTGTGAAGGCATGTAAGCTGCATGAGCTGTTTGCCCTGGCATGTTATAGTATGGAGCAGATTGCATTCCAGGAAGATCCCTTGGATTTTGTAACCAAATTTCTGATGTCTCCGCCTGTGAACGAGGGGGGAAACACGAAATCAAAACTTAGTTTTGCAAAAGAAAGCAACAAATGATGTGATTTGACAATATAATATGTAGAGATTACTAATCTTATCCTAATATTCTCTACATTCTAGATCCTATTAGATTAAGAGTCTATTGACTACATTACTTGCAACTTCTAGTGTTCAAAAAAAAGCTATAAACAGGAAATAGATTCTAGCAAAACAAGCTATAACAAGTTATAACTATGTACATAAGTAGGTCAAACTAAGATAGCTGCCAAGGATATTAACAAGCAAATACATATTAACAGTCCATTTCTGAATAATGTTATAGGTCTTGCTTGGATAAACTTTTCTATAAACACTTGTGAGAGAAGAAAATAAGAAAAATAGAATTAGTTTTTTCCATAAACTAAAATTAGTTGATGCACAAGTTAAAATATATAAAAGTTCTATCGTATTAGCCATTCGAAAAGGTAATTTAAACTTGTATACAAGTAAATTTAGCTTATAAGACAAGAAAAATCTATTTAATTTTTCTCTTTTACTTTCTTCTCCCATGAGTACTTAGGGAAAAAATTCGAAAAATAAGATTAAAATATCCACAAGGGAGGAGCACGCTCCTTGGTAATGACTCTATTTTTAAATACAATGGGGATGGAAAAGAGAAATGGACGGTAATGTTGGGTGCTTGTTCGGATTATAAACGGTTAATTAACTTAGATATTGTTTTTTTGTTCATGCTTCTTTTGCTGACATTCAAGCAAAATGTTCTGTAACACTACATAACCACATTACCTGAGGATTTGGGACATAAAGATTATCTTTGTACTTGACTCGGGATGAATCTTCAATAGCTGTTGCACCCCCGACCACACCAGGAGCTATCATGGCATATCCAGCTGGACTAGCAAAATTTCCGAACCCTGCAGGATTTCCAGCAGGCACAGGCTTGAACTGTTGAACACCATATTTAAGGTTGTTGGCATTAAGATGGGAACCACCTCCTGGCACTAACAAGTAACTGTTGCCATTGGTTGGGTGAGGGTAGGGAGGATTACTTGAATATCCAGGCATTGCCATAGGTGGTGGAACATAAACCGGGGACAGAAACTGACGATATGGCATAAGATTAGCGAAGTGTGAAACATGAACTTGTGGATACATTTGCGGCACAGGAGGTTGCTGTTGTTGTACCATGGCAATTGTGGAAGCAGGAGTATTATTGGTTCCATGGGAGATTAAAGCCTGCACTTGCCAAACAAGGTGAATTTAACAAAGATGAAAAACACCAACAAAATTAAAATGCCAATTAATCTTTTTAAAAAAAGGAGATAACTTTTCCAATTTATATTCCTCCACAAAAACTAAATCAGAAAAATAGAAATACAGTTTCACAAAACAGACAATATATAGGAAAGGTTTCACAAAGATCATCAAAAGTTTTCGCAATCAAAATTAAGATAGGTAAAACTTGAGTCAATTGTTTTGATAGGGTTTTATTTTAAAGGAACCCTCGTGTAACTACTGAACTCTATCACTCTGCAACATGGGTAGTGAATAAAAAAGAAATCTTTCCTACTGTCTAACTTTTGTCATATATGGGACAGCAGTCCTGGATGCTGTTTGTGTTGCTAATTGGTTTTCCGGTACGTGTATAATTTGCTAGCTGCATTTATTGGCTTTGTAGGGGAACCTTTTGATTATAATCTATCTAGTCGAGGTTGATACTAAATGGATTGTAACCATTAGGTGGAGGATTCATTTTTGTTCAGTGACATTGTAAATGGGTTGGTACCCCTTGTACCAAGTGTGTGTGTGTGTGTGTAAAGTTGTATTTTTCTGAAGATAAAAAACAGATTAAGATTCAACAACTGAATCATAAAGTTCACTATAGAAACATATTGGATAATTAAACTTAAATCAAGCAATTAAAAGACTTAAATATTCTATCGGCATATAAATTATACCTCCTGAGGAGATGATAAACCCTGCCCTCGTACAGTTTCATCAATTGTAGGTCTGAAATAAGGAATGTCATACCCAGTTGGAGGATCATAGGCCTGTTTGGAAATTTAAAAGTGAGAATGACAGGACAAGGCACAAAGTACACCTGTTACTTATACATACTATTACACAAGTAGTAAATAAATAGGGTAACTGATATGAGTATTTGGCATGATTCTTTTGGGCAATTGTTGCACTGATAGAATCATAGGCGAAAGTTTCAAGAATCCTCAGTGTCAACAGAAAAGAGAGATGGACATTCTTTTAAATGTCAATTCAGTCAGATGTTCAAAAGAAGTACAGCAAGTACATCAAATTTGGAAGTCACACTATGGAGTCCGTTCAGTACAAGTGAATAAAACAGACCGTTCTCTTGCACATTAGATTATCTCTTTGCCAGATTATAAATCACTGACAACAAATACATTTTTAGTCCTTCCTAGCAAGCAACCATCTCAAATACAGTTGCAGACAACAGACAGAATGGCCCATAGTTATCAATTGTGTGCCTTAGTGTCACTATCACTCTAGTGCACAATGGCACCCTGCTACTGCTCCAATGACAGTAACATCATGGCTGGCCATGGCACAATTTTTCATAGCCAAAAAGCCATGGTGAATGGTTGGCAGAGCAGGCACGACTGAATGGAGGAACAGAGTTATGTTTGCCCCTGAAACCAGTGTCATTTCAAAGTTTTCGGGGAAGGTGCAAACTTGAAAAATCCCCAGCCTATCTGCATGCTGACCCATCATTTTCTAGCGAGTTTTCTGTGTTCCACCGAATCCACATACATGTCTCTCTTGTCGTTTGGCTCTTCATTATAAATTTATAGGCATTTTTTTCTTTACTATTCAATAAGTAAACATTGTGTAATATAAATATATTCAGGGCCCAAAAAGCAGCCATCCTACAATCCACTGTAACATCTTTTGGAGTAGGCCACTCCATACCACTATCCACTACTGACAGACAGCTACAGAACAAACTGCCACATCTAATCCATATTGTACCCAATCAAACCCTTTACGGTTGGACCTGATCTAACCCTTTACGGTCACAACCAGTGCCTGACTAGTGAATATCTTTAGTTTCAGTGGTGTGCAGATGCTGCACGACATATAATTATCAATGGCAAAAGCCATTCAAATCATACAGGCATAATGCCTAACAAGAGGTTTTGTTACGAAGCCCCATGTAGCCAGAGTCTCACTAACATGGTATATATAATACAACTATAGGGCTTTAATAAGTTTGCATAGACCCCAAGGCAAACAACATATGGAATATGATGGTAGAATTGAAAAGAATCACACACCGCAAAGCCTGGCATATCGTGAGAATCTTGCTGCTGAGGTTCTGAAGGTGCATAGGATGGACTGCTATCACGAACCAACCCAATGTTAGCATAATTGTCCAGATTCTGAGTGTTTGAAGAGTCTTTGTTATCAGGCAAATGTTGCTCAGAAGCAGCACCAGATACAGGAGAGTCTGACCCAGAACTTCTTATGTGTTCATCCAGTAAGTCCACCTGTTTGCTCCCAGAAACATCATCAGTGGACAACTCTGGAGCAGGTACTGTCAAGCTGTCATCAAATATTAAACAACATTACGTCTTTTGTTTACAGGAAAAGCATACGAACTATCTTTTCCAAACCTTGTTAAAATATAACCAAATACAAAGAAAATCACCAAATCACAAAATGCCCAAATATTAAACTCTCTTAACTAAGAAAAAAAAAGCAATAAAAACAAGAATGTGAACCTTGCAGCCAATTCATCATTTGATTTTTCAGAAGGTCCTACTATCTGATACTTAGATTGAAGCCTTGAAGAATCAAGTTCAGTCCCAATGGTACCAAAGGTCAGCCGGCATCGGTCAGTCTCAGGAACTCGAATATGCTGTGCTATAATCACATTTTGGTTCTCATATATATTTAGTTGGGAAATTTTATCTTGAAGCTCTGCTGCATCCGATTCTATATCTCCGGAATTTTCTGCTGGAGGAGAAGCAGAGGCAGCAGCCTTTTTTGGGGTTCCAATTACTCCAGGATTATTACTGTTTGGCTTCTGGCTAGATTTAGGCTTCCATTCCTTATTTTGCTGGGAAACTGCATCATTCAAAACTCATCAAATTTCTAGACAAGAATAGAAATAGAATATAACAAAAAAGAAACCTACAAAAAATCATCTCATTTCTTTAATGAGTAAGGAAAAGGATAGTAAGCACTTCAATCATACAAAAATGCAAAGAAAAAAATGGGTAAATTAATGATACATTTTAATAAGTTTCTATGAAACAGGTAAGAAAAGCATAAACGAAAATGCACAATAAGTTCTCCAACTCAATTGTTTTGGATTGCTGTCGTTTTGATTGAATCAAAATGCTCTATTTACTCTACCCTAAGAGCATAGCATACTCCAACATTGTACTCCTGAAAATTTACATTAAAATCATAATTGGTAGAGCCATTCCAAAGAACTACCTCTTTGATGTCCCACAAGATGTTGATGTGGTCTACTATTATACTGGTTGTTCACAGATGGTCTGCTAACTGGAACAGCAGATAATGGAGGTTCAGTTACTTTAGCTTGACTAAATTGTTCAGTCTTCAGGGCAGCACCAACTGATTGAAAAGAATCTGTAGATGTACCATCTTTTCCAGCAACATAAGAGCTGCTAGGAGCAAATGATTGTTTTACTCTGTTGTCTGAAGGCTGTCGCCGAACACCAACAACCCCAACTTCACGCCTAATGGCTCCAACAACACCTGATGATCTAGAATCAGGAGAGGGCACATGAACAGGATCTGTTGAAGAGGAATACACCCCAACAGCAGAACTGCTTGATGCCACTGAAGCAGGATTTTGATGAATGTGGTTAGGCTTAATTGGTTGCACCCGTCCTGTTGCATTTGAAATCATGCTTTGCTTATCCTTATCCTTATCCTCAGATGCAATTTTTCTGTCAACGATATTTGGAACAGCATCTTTCGGGTGTCTAGCAAATGAATCAGAAGGACCATTTGGTGCCTGGGATGAATTCCTAGAGCCAGATGACCTATGACTGGTGGAAGCTGATGAACTGCAGCAATGATAAAAACATGTATATATAAAATTTAATTACCTGACAACTGTGTGAACAAACCAAAATAGTGACCCCTGACAAATATGCTTTCAAAAGAATAAAATGTCGTTCAAATCTGACTTCAAAGGTCAATTGCGTTTGTTCAAATTAAAAGAATGTCAATTACTAGTATCACTGGACTTTCATTCCTAGTGTTGCCTATTATAGAGAAAATTCCTTATACTATTCGATCCACATACAAAGGAAATACTCCATTTTCTGTTTTACGGAGCAAACAGATCATCACTTTTTCTTAATGCAGTATATAATAATTAACTACTTTCAAATTCTTGAAAGTCCTTTCGCAAGACATCTTCTATTAAAATTGTTTTCACAGCTCAGATATGCATTCTCTTTTATAACCTCTCACACAGAAGAAGCTCTCAGCAATAGAACATCACCCAAATTTGTTTGAGGGGCTAGAAAGCAAGAGTTATGCATATATTGACAACTACTGAAACTGGATATACAAAGTGGCAAAAAGGCAATCAACCAATCCTTCAAAATCCGTAAAAACTAAGATTGAGAGAGTACCCCTTTTCAGATATGTTTACATCTAGCTGCTCACTGGCAGATGCTAAGTTCTGCTGTGAAAGAGGCTTTACTTCTTTATATATATGATTTACCCTGTTGTCTCTAACAACACGGAACTCTCGGCTGACTCCTGAATAGTAAGAATGAACTTAAAGATCAGTGCAGATAGTAATGCTAACCGACAACCAGACAAGAAAAGACAAAAACCATAAATTATTCATCAGGAGTAAATATTTAAATAGATATATCATATATGGCTAAAATGCCACACTTTAACTAGTTTCAACAAGAAAAAGCCCCCCGCCCTATGAACAAAAAGAGAAAGGAAGCATAAAAGACATTACAATCAAAGGAAAAAAAAAAACAACTACTAAGTATTAAGTGAATTGGAAATGCAACACAAAATGGATGTTCCCCCACAGCTATCAAGTCATATTCTACCACAACAAGAACAAAAACTACTGAAAATTTTTTTGGGAGTAAGAAATTAACATTCTAAACAAGATGTCAATCGAGACATCACACTTTTAACCCTCAAAACAGACATATTACCAGGTAAAGTATTCCGAGAATAGTTTGTTCTTCGAACATTGCGTTCAGAAGGGGTGTGAGATTTCACTCCTTGACCACTATTATTCTCAGATGGCCTTCGTGAGTCAGCTGAACCATTGTTCCCAACATTCTGAGTCTGTAATAACAGATACATTCAATACGGACAAGAAAATAACTACTCTTTAACAAGTAAATAGGATTTAATTTAGTAAGTCATCCAGAAAGAATACACGAAGTGGTACCTCCTTCTTTCGGTCTCTCCTTCTCTTCACCTCATGAAATGGATCTGAATAATAAAACCACAGTGAACATCAGGAGATTTTCTTGTTTAATTTTCTCTCAATTGATACTTAATATGGTGCATTGTCAAACTCCAATTAGTGCTGAACAAGCAAAATGACATTAGAAAACACCTACCAATTGCAAAACCACATACATGGTTTGAAACAATATAAGCTAGAAACATCCTAGACAGCCTAATTGCAATGCCCATCAATATGCACTCACATTCATGCAGCAACTATTTAGTATTTAAGCACGACATTGAAATACATTATATTTAATATATTTAGATGAAATCAATTCCAGGACTCGGCAAATTTAAAACTAAACCCTAATAAATGATATATTGGAATGACAGGATGGCCACTGTTTTTAAATGGTCTTTTGAATCCTGTGTCACAGGTAGCAGAAGCTAAAAACATGTTCAGCACAGAATAATTGTCCTACACTTTCACTTTGTTAATGAAGTCAAGAATTTTTTACTAATGATCAGCCCAAACAATTGTGATAATTCCATAAACTCTGAACCACCAGTCTCAGCAGGCAGCCTAAATAAATAAAACATAACAAAAAAGATATGAACAAATGTAATCATGTAACGTTTTAAACAATGTAATGTTACTGAACCACAATTTCAGACAATACATTGGTGTTTGGTCTGTCCATAGACTTCCACAATATCAGAGATCATTGCAATTTCAAACATTGAAATGATGCAGCAGCAACAACAAAAAAACCACAAAAATACACAATTAAAAAAGCTCCACCGCGTTCACCAAAGCTCAACCTTGTTTACCACAAAAAAAGCCAACAAAATCATCCTAAACCTCCTATCATCCTCGTCCTTACAAAAGAATTAAATACCAAAATTCAGCCCACACATGAATTACACAAACACCCCAGCGCCAAAAAATGAGACGGTGGAAATGAGAGCCAAAACCAAAACCTCATCAATCAAAAAAACCAAAAAAATATAAAGCAACACAATTAAAAAACCCAAAAGAGGGAAGGAAGACTGAAGAACATAAAGGTAAAACATGGCCCCACCAAGGCACCCACCAACCTTGGTTGAGCAATTTCTGAGTGGTTTCGTTAGGATCCATGTTGGTTTCCTTGAGGGCATCATAGATATCAGCATCAGAATGATTCCCCACGATTTCCTTGATGGATTGAATGGTTTTTCGCACTCTCGCAGAGAGCAAATGGGTACCAGTGCCACTCTCCGTTCTTGAACCAGGGACCATTGCACCCTAAACCCAACAGGGACCCAACCCAGAAGATAAAACGCAACCACAACGACGAAAAAACAAAACTTGAGGCTAACACTGGAGAAAACAAGAGATGGGTAGGGTTTTGTTTGTCTCAATAGGGACAGAAAGAGAAAGAGAGACGAAGAACAGGGAAAAAGGGAAGCGGCTTGGAGCGACAGAGTGAGGGTTTTGAAAACGTTTGACAATGACTTTAGTTTTGGAGGAAAAAATTTATACACTTAAATCCCACATTGCTTCACTTTGTGTGTTGTGTTGTGCCCTAGCCCCTCTTCTCTAAACTACTGTTATGCCCTTTGCTTAAACACAAAATTCCAAATCATTTTGAAAGGATTCCCTAATAATGTCAAAACCAGCATGTGGTTATTCATCATTATGGATTATCCATTTGATTTGGCCAATTTAAATTTTATAAGAATGAAAATAACTAACCAAATTAATTTCTAAAATTATTAGTTTTCCATAACAAGATTATAAAATGTCATCTTAACTCAGGACACTATAAATTATTAATAAATAATTACCATTATTTAATTATTTTATAAGTTAAAATATTATTTTATAACTTATTAACTAGTTTATGGTATTAAGTAAATTGTATTCTTTTCATTCACTCCCTTACTATGTTTTATATAGAAAAAAGATAAATATTTGCTTGTTTTAAAAATCGCATTATTCCCTTTTATTATGGTATTTTATTAAAATGTTGTTTGTATTTTATTATGTGTATTGCGGGAGATAAATTTTTTTTATATAATTAAGATTTGTAATAAATAAATACTTTTAAAATAAATTATATGGTGGCTAAAAATCCTAATAAAACAATATTTCTTAAAGATGTAAATCATATTTTAAATTTATAATTTCTAATTAAGTTCCGAAGAGGTTTGCAAGATGAAAGTGTTGGGCTTAAGAGTATTAGGGCTTCAAGCCCATGGGCTTCGTTACAGAACTAGAATACTATGTTACCACACCGACTTAGAATTTGTAGCCAACTTTGTTTTGTTTTGTTTTTTGTTTCAGTGTGGTTCCTCCCATATAGGGTGTTACTACGCCGCTACCTCCACTTCACCTTGAGTTTCAGGGAGAGACTACGATCTATCTCTCTACCACCCTTTGTTGCAAAGTAAGTTTTTCAATTCATTCTTTTTTTATATCATATTTTTGTGATTCAATAATACCTTGTTTGAAGCCCTTGTCTTCTGCTTTCTCAGGTTTTGTGTTCTTAATTTCTCAATGCCAATTTCTGTCAAGATTTCTCTTTTTGAATATTTCATTGACTTTAGGCTTATGGATCGAATGTGTTTTCCTTCAAATTGCGATCCTTGTTTGTGGGTTGTTGAATTTCTATACTTCTATGATCTTTTATTCGTTATGCTGAATTTTTTTCTATGATTGTTCTTAGCAATTTGTTCTAGATACTATATTTTGTGTCTTTGTTTGGCCTAATTATGTCAATAATGAGTTTTCGATTCTTACAAGTTGTTTACAAATAACTCCATTTCTTCTTGTTTATTAGAAATTTTCCGATTGAAAGTTTTCCTTTAATCCTTTTGCTTACACATGCTTGTTTGAGCAGGGGAATACTATCTTCAATTCATCAGTATGTTTAGTTCATCAGGCATGGAAGAGGGATCTGGTATGTTCAGGGTTCATCAAACAATTGGCAGTGTTTTGTGTTGCAAGTGTGGAATTCCCATGCAGCCAAATGCTGCTAATATGTGTGTGAAGTGTTTGAGCTCGGAAGTTGACATTACCGAAGGATTACTGAAGCGGCTACTGATTGTGCATTGCCCTGAGTGTGAGAGTTACTTGCAGCCACCAAGAAGTTGGGTCAAGCTACAGCTAGAATCAAAGGAGCTGCTGACATTTTGCTTGAAGAAATTGCAGAAAAATATGAGTTTGAATAAAGTGAGGTTGGTACATGCCGAGTTTATTTGGACTGAACCTCATTCCAGGAGGATAAAAGTCAAGGTCAAGGTTCAGAAGGAGGTTATCAATGGAGCAATTCTTGAACAGTCTTATACCGTGGAGTATACTCAACAAGAGCATATGTGTGAATCGTGTTCTAGGATCCAGGCAAATCCTGACCAGTGGGTTGCTGCTGTGCAACTTAGACAACATGTTTCTCATAGGCGTACTTTCTTTTATCTAGAGCAGTTAATTCTGAAGCATGGTGCTGCTGCCAGTGCTATAAGAATCAAGCAGTTGGAACAAGGTATTGACTTCTTCTTCTCCAATCGAAGTCATGCAGTTAAATTTGTGGAGTTTGTAGGGAAAGTTGCTCCTGTAAGGAGCCGCAGTGATAAGCAGCTAGTTTCCCATGATCCAAAGAGTAATAACTACAACTACAAATACACATTTTCTGTTGAAATCAGCTCCATTTGCCGTGAGGATTTAATCTGTCTGCCTCCAAAAGTTGCTGTTAGCTTGGGAAATATTGGTCCTATTGTGATTTGCACCAAGGTTACCAACAGCATTGCTCTGCTTGATCCATTTACCCTGAGGCACTGTTTCTTAGATGCTGATCAGTACTGGAGAACATCCTTCAAGTCATTGCTTACTAGCAGACAGTTAGTGGAATATATAGTGCTGGATGTGGAGGTTGTTTCATCTGAGGTTACTATTGGTGGCACAAAATATCGCTTAGCAGATGCTCAAGTTGCTCGTGTGTCAGATTTTGGCAAGAACGACACAATATTTAACATCAAGACTCATCTGGGCCATCTTTTAAATCCTGGTGATTATGCTCTTGGTTATGATCTGTATGGGGCTAATAGTAATGACATGGAGCTGGACAAGTACAAAGGGCACATTCCTGAAGCAATTTTAATAAAGAAGAGTTATGACGAGAAGCGCCAAAAGAAACGGGGAAAGCCTCGATCATGGAAGCTGAAATCACTTGAAATGGAGGTTGATGATAGGAGACTTGATCAAGACAAAATGGTCTCAGAATATGAACAATTCTTGAAAGATTTGGAAGAAAACCCTGACATGAGATTCAACATTTCATTGTACCGAAACAAGGAGTACCAGCCATCAGAGATGGCATCGGTCACTGATGGTGATGACCTACCTTCTGTTCCATTGGATGAATTACTGGCTGATCTTGATCTGAATGAAGATGAAGACGAAGATGAAGAAGACAACATGACAGAATGAACGAAAGCTTCTTCTATCTTGATATAGTACTTCATGGAATCTTTGGTTTTGTTCTTGTAGTGTATTTGTTTTTCCTTCTCCCATTTATGTTTTGTTATTTTGCAATCCCTGATGGTTTGTTTATTGAAAGAATGATAAGATGGTAATTTTGCAGGCAGTAGTAACAATACTTACAATAGCTTGTGTTAACATTCTTCTACTATTTTTCGTGTTGAACCAGATCATCTGTTCTCCAACCTTTTCTTTTCGGTGGCTTGTAATTGTCAGATAAGGGACACAAGCTAAGATGTTACCATGTTTTAAGCTTTTCAAACCAGCTTGTCTGAAATGTCTTGTTTCTTTTATGTAAGTTTTCCATCTCAAGATATGAGTGAGATTAATGCATTTATTCGTCCCTTTTTATCATTGTTCTTTTAAATTGTTTTTGTCAAAGTACTTTTCAAAAGGGGTCTTCCCCTGCGTATTTGGGGTAAATTGGCCTAATTTATTTTGGAAGGCTTTTGTGTGTGTAATGGAAGCTTCAGCGGTCAATTCAAGCTTTTTTATCATATCATGGAAGTAATCTGATTTTAGAAAAAATTGAATCAATTAAAATTATTAAGTTGAGATGCTTTGATTTTATACAATAGCTTAGTTCTTAGTCTCCGTTTGATATATTAAACTAAATGTTTCTGAAATTAATAACTTTTAAAATAGTCATTTATTTAACAAGTGAATAGAATCTACTTATCAAAATAGAGCAGAATTTTTTCTTAAAAGAAATAAATAGAATAAACAAACTTATTAGACAAACTGAGGTCTGCTTATTTTATTAAAATAAATATTTTAAAAAACGTCAACAAATTCGCCCAATATTACATTAGATCTTATATTAAAAGAATAACAAGATTATTTGTATTTACTAGGCTGTATAGTGAACTAATTTGCATTCTCAATCGTGGAAAGGAAAACAATCTATGGTTAGTTGAGGGTGGCATGCATCATAAGTTCTTCTAGCAACATATAACATCAATAAACTTGGGCCAATCCAACTATGACAATAAAGAGAATGAACTCATCTAGGATTATTCTTTTTAAGATTGAAACTTAGTTAATCACCTTATCAAGCTTCCTAAATTCCGTTTATTAAGTCATGATAATGTGATTTGGCACTTAAAACATGAATGGCAGAAGGAAACAGCAATTGTCTTGACATGCTCCACTTTATAAACTTGTGTTGGTCCTTAACTTCAGAAACCATGTACTTCTGCTACCATGGTACTTTGTTACCAACTGTCCAGTGATTCGTTTTGTGCAGAGTTTTCAATCTACAGCATTGTATTTGCAGCTTTAAACATTTCGACAGAACCAAACTTGTTATCTCACTTGGAATAGTTCAAAATTCATACAAGATGGAAACATTTGACTGACAATGGCAGGAACAAGTTTTAACTAAGACTAAAATATCACTATCACAGTTTAATATTTCCCAACATCTGCATTTCTCCACAGCTAAAGTGAACTACAAAGTTGAAAGTTGCCGTTACATGGCCTGGAAAGATAACTGGATCTATAATGCACAACACTGTTGTAAAGCTTTCAAGCTGTACTGTGTTAGCCTGCTGAAGCAGTTGTCTGTGTAAAGGCATTTCTATAGTCACAGTCACAAGTATTGTTCTTGTATCCTAGCCCGGTTCTCTTCCCACCACAATCTCGCATGCATTTCTCCAAACCTTTCTCGGCTGTGTAAAAGAATGAAGAAAGAATTGTTTTAATTAAATGAAAATGTGATTATTCATGACAAAACCAAACTTGATGACTACACAATTCAGCCCTTAAGACTTTAACAATTCAAAAACTTAGATCATACTTGGCTACATCCAAAACTGGCTTCATTTTTTATTTCCTCCATACATAATAAAAATAGATCATAGAATCAAATCACTAAATGTGAACTAAATTACCAAAATAAAAACAATCACGCATGATCATTGTAAACTTTTTACACTGTAAAACAATTAAAAAGTCATTTTTAGAGTAAACAAACTTATCATATATAGTAATTTGTAATGGGAAGACATTGGAAAAACAATGCATGGACTATTTATTCAAAAAAAAAATGTCAAAAGTAAGGTGCATGAGCAAGTTTTCGGGTTTTCAAACAATACAACTTGTTTAGATAGCAACAAAGTATAAAAAAGCAGTTCCTTTAGAAGTAATTTGTTTTCCACACTAATAATTTCTGCTTACCTGAACCGGACACGCCTGAGTTCTCTGGTTCCACCTGGCAGTGCTCTGATAGTGATGTAGACTCCTGGTTCATCCTGTTCAACCCATTCAGTTTCCATATCACTGGCATTGCTGATTGAAAACTCGCCTGAGTGATCTTCTCCAGATGAACTGGACCTTACTGAACCATCAAGGGATGATTTTTCAGTCTTTGGTGCACTGATGTTGGAAAGGTTAGGTGTTGATGCCAGACCACTTGTCTCATAGCAAGGGTGAGGATGCATTTGGTGGTGATCCAGTGAGTCTGATGAAGAGTAGCCCATTCCCATTGGGTGGTGAAAATGGTGGGGTGCACGCTCTTTGCTGAGTGGAGGAGTGACAGGACTGTCCCTAGCAGATTCAATCTTTGAGCTCTGAAAGAGAAAAGTCATGTAAATGCATCGGTGAAGTGTCCAATTCAAAAGACATTTTTTTAGGTATTTGACAATTCTAACACGATTTTAACACAATTTTAAAAAGGATTAATACAATAATTTTTTAAAAACTTATAAACTTATTACACGGATAAGAAAAAAATCCTATATATAATAAAAAATATTTAGATTATATACGTATAGATCCGGGTCTCCGTATCCTATATTTTTGAGATTACATGGGTCTACATGTCCGTTTTCGTGTCAGTGCTTCATAGGTAAATACAAAAGATAACAACCTACTCCCTTAGTTATCTGATAGATTACTCATTAAGTGGGAAGTCTTTCCTTACACACTTCTTTCTCATTCAACAACCAGGTTCTTAACTCAAAATATCTTAATATCAGACCTCAAATATGGGTTAGAAGGAATTTATGATTGATTGTTAAGGATAACATGTAAGCTGAATGAGTTCCTTGGTTAAAGATTTAACCATGCAATTCTTAACAAATTACAAATAAGTTGCATTCTCACCTCATCTTCAGATCTAGGTGGGGTTGGAAGAGGAACTGCTTGCTGATTGAACCTCTGAACATTGTATAACTCCATGACCTTGTCATAATTCTCTGCCCACCACCTCTGAGCTTGCCATTTATTAAACATTTCACGGCTGACAAAACATATCAAGTAATTAATTACTACAATTAGCAAAGGGCTTAGAAAAAGAAATGTCACATCCCACACTAGTATATTTCCCTTGGTTGAAAATTTCTCAAGCTGAATTATTGACTGACACAAATATTAACAGGGAACTCTAATTGCTACTTTCAGACTAGATGATTGATATTCAAGGACAGACAAAAAAAACATGCAGGTTATAGCAGTGTAGAAACATCTTAAAATGTCACCAAAAGAGCCCTTAGTCCCACCCCAAATGAACAGCTTATTGTACTCCATTAGGGGTACAGAAATCATTTACCAGTATAAGATGAACCAATAGATGTTTTACCACAATTATAAATCCAACGTTTTCTTCAAGTAGTTACCATTAAGAAAATAAAAAAAGTAGGTGAATTTTAGAATAGAAGCCTATATTCTCATGAAAGAGAGATGAGCCAGAGGTTAAGAGTCTAATGACACTATCCAAAGAACACTTACCCCAAAAAAAGGACATTTTATTGTCTCAGGTAAACTAATGAAACTGTTGAGTATCAATAAAGTAGAATTTCACATTCATAGAACTATTTATGTTTGACTAGACCCTTCTAATATCCCTTTTAATTATTGTATTTGATTTCTTTATGTTTCATTCGGAACATGAGAGGGTGACAAATTTCCTTGTATTTCATAAAATGAATATTACTCTAGGAGTGGCAGAAAACCAAGCCTGGCCTTTTTCTTTGCACAAATTCCTCTCTTTTCTTTTCTTTTTTTCTTTTTCCTTTTTCTTTTTGTGCGCTGAGAGAGGGAGGGAATGCATTTGAATGAGCAGGCTAGAAGATAAAAATCCTTTTTGCTTTTGTCCCGGCCTACCATACCACACCAGCCAAGCACGAGTTACTGACAATGGAACAAAGCTGAGGTCCTCCAAAGAGGCACAATAGAAACAAAATAGATCCTGCCAATCTAGAATCTGGACAGCCTTTGAAAAGCATGTGATCACACTCCCAAACAAACATGTACTTAGCTTGCCAGATCAAAGAATAAGGAAGAGTTTAAACTACAACAAAGGACAAAGTCACATTGGCTAAAAAGCAAGTAACCTCTACCACATGGCAAAGGCATGTGCATACACTCCCCCAAATGAGCAATCTCCAAACACACACAAGATGGGTAGAATAGAAGTAGTAGTACCTGAACCGTATCCTCTTGAGATCATTCCCTCCCTGAGGCAATGAAACAAAAGTAATAAGCACACCAGGCTCCACTTGTGCAATCCACTCCTTAGGCTCATCCTCCTCCATGAACACCACTGACTCAGTGCGTCCACTCACTGAAGCTGGTGTTCCTTCCCCACTGGAAAGCCCTTTCACCCTACCACCTTCTGTTTCCTTCCCCCACATCCTTGGGGTTGAATTGGAGCTCCCAGTTCTGCGGTAGGCCCAGTTGAACCTAGCTGAATCTGACCCCATATCCGAGTCTGCATACTTCCTATTCCTGTTACCATTGGAAGATCCTGAACAAGGTCGGCAGCTCTTATATGCCCCAGAAGCCTTCACTGCCATGTCCTTGATCTGAAAAACAAAACCACCCCTTTGGCACCACTGTTCCCACTTAACAAGTCAACCAAATCATTCAAACAGATAAACAAAATTGAATCCTTTTAGTTAGTTCTGTTGGTATTACTATTAGACTATTAGCAACCAAGTATGAAGAAATGCATAATTGAAGAGGTGGGGTTCTTTCTTACTGTTTTAAGATTTGGTAATGAGATTAATCGAGTGGACAAGGAAAACGGTCAATTTACCTGTGTAGTGAGAGCCTTGATGGCTTGCTTGGTGCTAGGTGTATGAACAGCTTCTTCCTCTTCTTCTTGGCGAAGAGATCCATTATTTAGTTGCTTGGTACACGCTATGCAAGTCAACATTTCTCAATGACAACAAGATAACCAAGTTGAAGTCACACTACCAAGTACCAACCCAAGCTGTTAATTAGAAGAAAGGATGACACTTTGCAGCAATCAAACAAATTGAAGATCTGGGGTCAACTTGATCCACTCCCCAAAACTGAAAAACCAAAAGCTCCATTGAATAATGTGCTTCTCTTTAAACAAACACCTACCAAGCCAAGCAGAGAAAGTGAGAGAATGAAGAACCAAAATCACAACATTTCAGCTCTAAGCAGAGAGAGAAAGAGGGAGCTAGAAATTGAAGGTTAAAGGGGACATGTTTCAAGGCGATTTATGAGATCAAGGGTCATTTAAAATCATTTCTTTTTCATTTTTTTAATCTCAAAGCTAGAGTGAATTTGATTCTCTCTCTGTCTCGGAGTCACAGGAGAGACTAACATAAACACACGCATCCAAAACAAAGAGTGCAAGTTAAGAGAATGAATACCCACCAGCCTTGCTACCTTTTCAGAGTCTCTGAAGGGCCATTGAGATTTGAGCTCCCTAAGTATGTAGCTCTACAACGTGTGAGACAGTGAGGTTTGGCTTAAAGACTTATGTTATGTGTCTCTCTATGTGTGATATATAACGTGTGAAAGTGCACATATATATAGAGAGAGATCATGAAAAAGTGTGTGTGCATGCACCACCCTATTCCCTATTCTCTATTCTCTCCGATGAGAGAAAAAGGTGAAAATGGGAGTGTTGTGTTGTGTTGCGGCGTGAAGTTCCCAGTTTGTGTGTGTGCTTTGTCTACCTTACCTTAAAATGGGGACATAACATTAACTTGCCCCACGTAATAAAAATCGCATATTTATGCCATTATTCTCTACAAAAGTTGTCTCAGTTTCTTTTCTTTTTTTTTTTTTTTACTTTTGTAAAAGATGCTGATTTTTTTTTCTTTATGAGTATTATCATTTTGTGTAACAACAAAAAAGCAGTGTCTAGTTTCATAATTATTTGTCATTT